>Ga0302178_10000804_pt1 | contig 27570 bp, 26 predicted proteins | sample I_Palsa_E1_3_FD_198790 | JGI IMG/M metagenome (GOLD analysis project Ga0302178, IMG submission 198790) | Peat permafrost microbial communities from Stordalen Mire near Abisko, Sweden - I_Palsa_E1_3 | ecosystem: Environmental > Terrestrial > Soil > Palsa > Peat permafrost | place: Sweden... | reverse complement strand
TGGAGGTCACGCCGGAGAACGTGAGGATGCGTAAGGTCGAGCTGGGGAAGACCGAGCGCGTGAAGACGGCTCGGCAGGCGCGCAAGTGAGGGCGCAGGTGTCGGTGGGGGTCGATAGGCTCCCGCGCGTGAGCAGATCGATGAGAGTTCCCCGGGTCGCTGTGTTGGCTGCGGTCTTGCTGCTGGCGATGGCCGCCGGCGCGAGCGCCACGACCGTGATCCATTTCCAGCCCGAGAGCACGTCCGCGCTGACGGTACAACTGCACCATCACGAAGTCCACGCGCTGACGTTCCATCCGACGCCCGCGCCGGGGCACGTGCACGTTTCGCTGAACAACGGGCGGCACATGACCGTCGTTTACGCCGCCGGCGAAGAAGCGCAGTTCGTAGCGTTGGCGCGCGCGGATGGGACGCCCGTGGCGGTCGCCGTGGCCAAGCCAAAAGCTGCCGCGAAACCGGCGCACCACACCCTGCGCTACGTAGCGGGTGGGATCTTGGTGCTCGTGATCGTCGTGGTCGCGGCCGTCTTGCTCGTGGATCGCCGTAGGAAGCTCAGCGAAGAGGGCGGCGGCACGCCCCCTCCGACGCAGAGCCAGCCTTCCCCATAACTCAAGAATAAGACTCAGTCTTATGATATGTTGCGATGCGTGAAGAGTTCACGCATCGCACTGCCATTGCTCTTTGTGCTGGTGGCCGCCTGCGTGACGGGGTGTGGCGGCGGCGCCCAGAGCGCCACGGCCGGTGGCGGCAAGATCGTCGCGGTCGGCGCCGAGAACGAGTACGCGAACGTGATCGAACAGATCGGCGGCTCCTACGTGAAGGTCACCGCGATCGAGAGCAACCCGAATACGGACCCCCACACCTTCGAGGCGAGCCCGAGCGTCGCCGAGGCGGTCGGCGCCGCCAAGCTGATCGTCGAAAACGGGGTTGGCTATGACACCTACATGGAAAAGATCGAGTCGGCCTCATCGAACTCGGCCCGCAAGGTCATCAACGTGCAGAAGCTGCTCGGCTTGCCGGAATCGACCCCGAACCCGCACCTCTGGTACAAGGCGACGACGATGCCTGCGGTCGGGAAGGCGATCGTGAGCGATCTCTCGGCGCTCCAGCCCGCGCACGCAGCCTACTTCCAGGCCAAAGCCACGAAGTTCGATGAATCACTGAAGCCGTGGTACGCAGCAATCGCGAAGTTCAAGGCTTCCTACCCGAACACGCCGGTCGCGACGACCGAGCCTGTCGGGGACTACATGCTCGAAGCCGCCGGGACGAAGAACCTGACGCCGTTCAGCCTACAGGCCGACATCATGAACGGCACCGACCCGGCGCCCCAGAACGTGACCCTCCAGAACGGCCTGTTCTCCGGGCACAAGGTTAAGGTGTTCGTCCACAATCAGCAGGTCACCGACTCGCTCACCGAATCGTTTGTGCAGGCAGCCAAGCGTGCCGGGATTCCGGTCGTCGGGGTGTACGAGACGATGCCGACTCCTGGCTATGACTACCAGTCGTGGATGCTCGCCGAGGTAAAGGCCCTGGAAAAGGCGGTCGTCGAACACGTCTCAACCGAAAAACTGTGAGCCCGGCGGACGCATCGGTGAGTCCGAACATCCTCACGGTGCAGGGCGTGGATGTTCGCCTCGCGGGCCGCAAGATCCTCGATCGAGTGAGCTTCAACATCGCGCCCGGTGAGTTCACGGGGTTGATCGGATCGAACGGGGCGGGAAAGACGACACTGTTTCGAGTGATCCTAGGGCTGCAGCCCGCGAGCGCGGGAGAGGTCCTTTTTGGTGGGTCCACCCGTGCAAGCCCAAGCAAGCTGATCGGTTTCGTCCCGCAGAAGTTCCTGCTCGACCCGGACCTGCCGATGCGCGCCCGCGATCTGGTGGGGCTCGGCCTTGACGCCCAGCGCCTCGGGATTCCTCGGCCCTCCCGCGCCCGTCGTGCGCTGGTGGAGGAGATGCTCGAGGCTGTCGATGCCACACGGTTTGCCGATACCCGTGTCGGGCGACTCTCCGGCGGAGAGCAGCAGCGGATCCTGATCGCGCACGCGCTGATCGCCCGTCCCCGTCTGCTGCTGCTGGACGAGCCGTTGGCGAACCTCGATTTGCGTAGCGCGCACGAGGTCGTCGCGCTGCTTGCCCGGATCGCACGTGAGCAGCAGATCGCCGTTTTGATCTCAGCACACGAGATCAACCCGCTGCTCGGGGTGATGGACCGCATCGTCTACCTCGCCTCCGGACGTGCCGTGAGCGGGTCAGCCGATGAGGTGGTGCGCGCCGATGTGCTCAGCAAGCTCTACGGCCACCACGTCGATGTGCTGAACGTCCACGGGCGGGTCCTGATCGTCGCGGGGGCTGGCGAAGACACAGATCTCGCCGGTCACGAGGTCGCCTTCCCAGACACCGAGATCGTCTCGTGAGCCACTTCCTCACGCCGGTGTTCGCCCCCGGGTTCTTTGCAAGCGAAGCTGTACACATCGCGCTCGGGGTGGGGACACTCGTCGCGATCGTCACTGGGGCGGTCGGGGTGTTCACCGTCATGCGTGGGCAAGCCTTCGCCGGTGAGGCATTCGGCGACATCGGCACCACCGGCGGCTCGGGAGCGTTCCTCGTCGGCGTCGGCCCTTTGTGGGGTTTCGTAATTGGAAACCTCCTGGCGGCCGGTGCGATGGAGACGATCGGCATCCAGCGCACCCGCGGCAGGGACCTGGCCACCGGGATCGTGCTCGGCGCGTCGATCGGTCTCGCCGCGCTGTTCCTCTACCTCTACACCGCCAGTCACAGCACAACTGGTGAGACCGTAACGATCCTGTTCGGCTCGGCCTTCGCGATCGCGAGCTCGACCTTCCCGCTGATCGCTCTGCTCAGCCTCCTCGCTCTCGCGATCACGATCACCCTCTATCGGCCACTCCTGCTTGCCACGGTGAGCCCGGAGATGGCGGCCGCGCGCGGAATACCCGTCCGCATGATCGGGATTCTGTACTTGATCGCGCTGGCGCTGGCGGCGGCGCTCGCGGCGATCACGATCGGCTCGATCCTCGGGACCGCGCTGCTCGTCGGCCCGGCCGCGAGCGCGCTGCGCCTGACAAAGCGTCCGCTGGTGGCGATGCTCACCGCCGCCGGCATCGGGATCGGCGCGATGTGGCTCGGGATCGTGCTCGCCTACGACAGCTACGAATGGCCACCCTCCGGGCACGGGTGGCCGATCAGCTTCTTCGTCGTGACTCTGGTCTTCATCCTCTACCTGGCCTCCGGGCTGCCCGAGCGACGCCACCGACGCCGAGGCGACAGTCCTGAACAGGCCCGGCCGGCGCTCGATATCGTCCACGAGAGTCAGTAAGTCGTGTTCTCAGGTTTCATGGTCAACGCCTGGGTCCTCGCGAGCATCGTCGCGGTCGTGGCGGGCGTTGTTGGGTTCTTCACCGTGCTTCGGGGTTCGGCGTTCGCGGCGCACGCGATTCCCAACGGGTCCTTCGCCGGCGCGGCCGGTGCGAGCCTGATCGGGGTGAGTGCGCTCCTGGGGCTCGGTGTCTTCTCCCTCGCCGGCGCCCTCACGATCGGGCTGCTCGGCAGAAGGGGCCGCCACGACGTCGCGACCGCCTTGGCGCTCGTAATGATGCTCGGCCTCGGCGCGCTGTTCCTCAGCTTCAGCACCGAGTACGCGCCCGCCGTCTACTCGCTCCTGTTCGGCGAGGTGCTCGGGATCGCGAGCAACGAGATCGCCCCGACCGCGATCCTCGGCCTGCTGTGCATCGCCGCGATCGCGGTCCTCTACCGCCCGCTGATGCTCTCCTCCGTCCTGCCAGAGGTGGGAGAGGCGCACGGCATCAGCGGCTTCCGCATGGAGATGCTGTTTCTCGCCGTGCTCGCCCTGGCGACTGCGATGACCGTGCCGGTCGTTGGCACGCTCTTGATCTTCAGCCTGATGATCGGCGCGCCGGCGGCGGCCCGTTCGTTCACCGACCGCCCACTCGTGGCGATGGCCCTCTCGATCGCGTTCGCGCTTGTGATCGTGTGGATCGCGATCGCCGCCTCGTATGAAACCAACTACCCCGTAGGGTTCTTCGTCGGCAGCGCCAGCGCCGTCTCCTACGCGCTCGGGCGCGGGTGGGCGGCGTGGAGCCAACGCGCGCGTCGCGACGAAGGGACGGTCGCGGCGACCACCGCGACTGGATCTCTACCATCGTGATATGACGACTCACGCCGCCCACCCCACTGATGAGGCCGCTGGGAAATGGACCGATCGCGCCGAGGCGACGCTCGCCGCGGCCGGGCACAAGCGCGGCGGCGCACGCCGCGCGGTGGTGGAGCTGCTCGACAGCCAGCAATGCGCCCTGACCGCGGTCGAGATCGAGGACGCGCTACGCGGTGCGGGAGAACGGCGCAAGGTGAGCCGCGCGAGCATCTACAGGATCCTCGACGAGCTGGAGCGGTTGAGTCTCGTCCAGCGTGTGGAGACCGGCCAGGCGATGGTCAGATACGAGCGCGTGTGCGAGCACGAGGAGCACCATCACCATCTCGTGTGCGACGAGTGCGGAGTGGTGATGCCCTTCTCCGACAGGGCGCTCGAGAGCGCGATCGAGACGCTCAGCGAGCGCGTCCCTCTGAAGGTGTCCGAGCACGAGATCGTGTTGCACGGGTCGTGTCGGGATTGTGCGGCGTAACCGCGACGTCCGCCGGTCGGCCCCACAGATAGCTGAGTACGCATCCGAGCACACCGGCGGCGACCACGAGCAACACCGGGCCGGAGTCCTCGGAGAGCGCTCCGATCACGCCCGCGGTCAGACCGCCGGCGAGCGCGGCAAGCCATCCGGGGTCGCCGCCGACGGGCGCGAGCAGGCGCCGGTGGTGGCGCACGGCTAGCGCGGAGACGACGAGCGCGACCGCGGTCGCGAACGGCATCGCGCCGTGGCGCAGCTCGTCGTAGGCGGCGGTGTAGCGGCGGACGATGATGTCGCGTATTTCGCCGGCCGAATGAGCGTGGAGAACGCTGCCGGTGTAGTGGCCGGTGCCGTGTGCGGTGGTGAGGTCGAGCGCGGCGAGCACCACCAGGCCCACGACGGGACTGATCAGCACGATCAGTCCGCGCTTTCGGGTTAGCCGGCCGGGCAGCAGCAGCACGGTGGCGACGGCCGTGCCGGCGCTCACGAGGATCACGCCGCCGACGCCCGCCCCGATCCGCGCTGAGCCCTCGATCACAGCGAGCACGATCCCGCACACGGCCATCGTCGTGGCCGCGCGGCGGCCGCGGATAGCGGGATACAGCGCGGCGGCCACGGCGGCGAACACGAGCACGGCCAGGCCTGACTTGAGCTCGTTGCCGATCCCGTAGAAGCGCACGCCGAGCTCCGGGTTGGGGCCGAGCAGCGAGCGCGCGAGCAACTGCGTGCCGGCGAGCGCGTCGACGGTCAGCGCCACGACTGCGACGACCGCTGGCGCGAGTGGCGCGCGCGGCCAGGGCAGCAGCCGGTCGCTGCTCGCGCCGAGGGCGAAGCAGGTCAGCACGAGCAACGCGTCTTCGACCCCTCGCCCGGGCGCGAACGCCGCCGGGACGAGCACCGCCACGGGCGTCCACAGCAGCGCCAGGCCCCCCACGCGCGCCGCCCATACACGGGCTCTATAGCGTCGCAGCGCAAGCGCGGCGAGCATCAGCAGCGCCCAGGCGCAGAAGAGACAGGCCAGCGCTCCCAGCCGGCGACCGTAGATGACGAGCAGGCGTGCTTTGAACGAGCGCAGGTAGGTGCCGTCGAAGGAGCCGTCCAGCTCGATCGGCTTGCCGCGCATCTCATCTGGAATGGCCAGCCCGAGGTGGCGGAGGATCGTCGGCGCGAGATCGACCGCGGAGATCAGGCCGCGCTGGTTGGTGCTCTGCGAGGTGATCGTATGTTCTCCACCAAGCCCGCCGACGGCCACCCACAGCAGTTCGTTGCCAGGCGCGTCGGGCGCGCGCTGCACGACGATCTCGAGCTCCTGAGCGCGCCGCGCCGCGCTCAGAGCGCGCAGCTCGCTCAATCCGGCAGCGCCCGCCGGGAGGTTGGCCACGACCAGCTGCTCACGGGCGCCCAGCGCGGCGATGCGCGCGGGCAGCGTCGCCGCGGAGCCGAGCGACAGTGCCACGATCTGGCCACCTCGGTTGGCCGCCGCTACCCCGTCCTGATCATTTCCCCCGGCGACGCCCGCATAGCCGGTGCCGCCGGGGATCTGTGAGGCGAGCAGCCCCGGTTCGAGGACCTGCGGCGCGTTGTGCGCCCGTTCGAGCGCCGCCTGCCACTCCTCGACCACCGCACCGGCGCCGCGTGCTCTCAACGACAGGGCTGGCGGTCGCCCGGGGCTGTAGGCCGAGGTCGAGACGCGCGACCCCTGGGTGATGTCGAGCATCAGTTGGGTGGTCGTATAGGAGCCCTGCGCGGCGCTCATGATCCCCGTGGAAAGCGAGGGCACACTGGCGAGCCGTTGAGTGGTCGCTCCGGGCAGGAAGAGGACTACGACAGAGGGGCGACCGATCGGAGATCGGCCGGCAGCGGACGCATACCCGACGGGCCAGATCAGCAGCAGCGCCGTGCAGAGGAGCGCGGCCGATGCCCCCCCGCCGAGTCGGCTCAGCCGTCCGCTCCCTCGGTCGCGACCTCGGGCCGCGGGCGCCGCGAGCTGTGCGCCGCGCCCTCGTCGTGCGCTCCCGTGCTGGAGATCGCGCCACCCTCGATATTGATGCGCGGCAGCCAGGCGAGCCACGAAGGGATCTGCCACGTGCGCGCTCCGATGATCGTCAGCACCGCGGGCAAGAGCAGGCAGCGGATCACGAGCGCGTCGAGGAATACGGCGCTGGCGAGGCTCAGGCCGAACTCCTTGATGATGCGGTCTTCGCCGAGCATGAACGACAGGAAAACGCAAACCATGATCGCGGCGGCCGCGGTGACGACGCGTCCGGTCAGCGCCAGGCCCTCCTGCACCGCGCGCTGGTCGTCGCCGGTGCGCACCCAGCGCTCGTGCATGCGCGAGACGAGGAACACCTCATAGTCCATCGACAGGCCGAACACGATCGCGAACAGCATCACGGGGATGAACGACTCGATCGGGCCCTGCTGGACGCCGAACAGGCCGCCGAACCAGCCCCACTGGAAGATCGCCACGATCACGCCGAGCGAGGCGCCGATGGAGAGCAGGTTCATCACCGCGGCCTGCAGCGGGATCACGAGCGAGCGGAACACGATCAACAGCAGCAGCGCGCTCAGCAGCACGACGACGCCGATGAACAGCGGCAGCTTGTGGCCGAGCGTGGTGGCGAAGTCGACGGCGCCGGCGGTCACGCCGCCGACGTAGACGGCCATCCCCGTGTGCGCCTCAAGCGGCGGGATCACACTGCTGCGCAGGCGTTCTACGAGCTGGGTAGTGGCGTATGCCTGGGGTGAGGAGCGCGGATAGACAGTGATCGTCGCGACGTTCCCCGCTGGATTGAGCTTGGCCGGGGCGACGGCAACCACGCCAGGGGTCGCGACAATCGCGCTACGGAGCTTTTCCACAGGAGCTTTGCCTTCACCCGGGGCTGCCGGCTGAGATATGCCCTGCGTGGCGGCTTCCCTGCTCAGGCTTGGCACCTTCGCAACAACCAGCAGCGGCCCGTTGAAGCCTTGGCCGAAGCCTTCCGCGAGCAGCTCGTAGGCGCGGTGGGTCGTCTGATTCGCGGGGTCGTTCGAGGCGTCGCTGGAGCCAAGCCGCAGCGCCGTCGCCGGAGCCGCGATCGCCAGCATCACGAGCGCCGAGACGATCGCGATGCTCCACGGTTTGCGCTGTACGAACTTGCTCCACCGCAACCATGCGCCGCCCTCGCCCGGCAGATTTGTCGCCGGAGCCGCTTGTGTCTGGGCGGCGCGGCGCCGCGCGCGGCGGCTCGGCCGCGCGACGCGAGCACCAGCAAGCGTCAGCAGTGCAGGCAGCAGCGTCAGAGAGGCGAGCATCACGAGCAGCACGCCGATCGATGCGGAAATCGCCACGCCGTAAAGGAAGTCGACACCGAGCAGCATCATCCCGAGCAGTGCGATCACGACCGTGCAGCCGGCGAACAGGACTGCCCGCCCGGCGGTATCCAGCGCGTGCACGACCGACTCCCGAGGATTCTCGAACGTCGGTCCGGGCGTGCCATAGGCCTCGCGGAAGCGCGTGAGGATGAACAGTGCGTAGTCGATCCCGACGCCGAGCCCGATCATCGCGGCGAGCTCGGAGGAGAAGTTGGGCGTGTCGACGACGTGCGTGAACAGCGCAATCGCGGCAAGGCCCGTGCCGAGGCCGAACAGGGCCGTGATGATTGGCAGGCCCATCGCGACCACCGAGCCGAACGTCAGCAGCAGCACGACGATCGCCGCGAGCAGGCCGACGGCCGTTGACAGCCCAAAGCCGGCCTGCTCGGTCGCCTCGATCGCCTGACCGCCGAGCTCGACCTGCAGGCCAGGCTTACCGGCGGCGCGAGCGACCTCGACGACGCGTTCGGGGGCGCTTTTCGGCAGGAGGTTCGCTTTTTCGTCGAACACGACCGTCGCGAACGCGATCCGGCCGTTCGCGGAGATCGACTTGCCGGCGGCGGCGCCCGTATAGGGGCTTATCACCGCGGCGACGTGGGGGAGCTTGGAGACTTCGGCGAACATCGCGCTCATTCGCGCCTTCACCGCAGGGTCCTGAACGGTTCCCGAGCTGACCTTGTAGACGATCGTGTCGCGGTCGCCCGCCTGGGCTGGGAAGCTCCGCTGCAGCAGGTCGGCTGCGCGCTGCGCGTCGGAGTTGGGCAGCGTGAAGTTGTTGGAGTAGCTCGTCCCCGCCGATCCGGCGAGCGCAATCATGACGATCAGCAGCGCGATCCAGCCGATCACGACGTACAGACGATGGGTTGTCGACCAGCGGGCGAGCTTGAGCACTGATGAGATCCTAGTCAGTTCGCGCTGAACTCACTGGAGATTCGGGTCCGGGGGCATCCGCGCGATCAGGGCGTAGCTGCCGCCCATGCGCGTCAGCACGTTGCTCCACAACTCCTCGGGAGCCTTGCAGAACACGTCGTCGGGCACGGCGCTATATGCGATCCAGTCGCCCTGGTCGAGCTCGGCGTCGAGTTGCCCCTCTCCCCAGCCCGCGTAACCTGCGAACACGCGTCTGCGCGCGGTCGCCTCCGTCAGCTCGTCGATCCCGGCATCCGGGGCGGGGAAGCCGATCCGGCCTAGCACCAGCAGCCCGGCCGGGGTCGGGTCGAGGAACTCGGCAAGGAACACGATCGAGCTCGGCTGCACCGGGCCACCGACGTACACCGGCTCCTGCTCTGAGACGGTCTGCTCCAGCTGCGGCACCGCCTCGCTGACCGTCACCTCGGAAGGGCGATTCAGCACGACGCCCATCGCGCCCTCCTCGCTGTGCACGCCGACGAGGATCACCGCGCGCCTGAAGTTGGGGTCCATCAGCGCCGGTGAGGCGAGCAGCAGCTGGCCGCAGAGCGATTGCACCATGATCTGCTTGAGGCTACCGCTCGCACACCCCTCAGCCAACCAAGGAGATGCTCGTGAGCACCAAAGACTTCGATGTGATCGTCCTCGGCGCAGGCCCCGCCGGCGAGGTGTGCGCCGGGCGCCTGGCCGATAACGGTCTCTCGGTGGCGCTGGTCGAGCGCGAGCTGGTCGGCGGTGAGTGCTCTTTTTATGCCTGCATGCCCTCCAAGGCGCTGCTGCGAGGAGCCCAGGCGCTGGCCGAGGCGCGCCGGGTGCCGGGCGCCGCCGAGGCCGCCGGCGGGGAGCTCGACGTGGCCGCCCTGCTGCGCCGTCGCGACGAGGTCGTCCACGACCTCAAAGATGACGCCCAGTTGCCGTGGATCGAAAAACGCTCAATCGAGCTCATTCGCGGTCAGGGTACCGTCACCGGCGAGCGCGAGATCCGCGTCGGCGATCAGCTGCTACACGCCCGCAAGGCGGTGATCCTAGCCCCCGGCACCGGCGCCGCGATGCCGCCGATCCCCGGTTTGCGCGAGGCTAATCCGTGGACCAACCGCGAGGTGACCACGGCCAAATCGATCCCCTCTTCGCTGCTTGTGCTGGGCGGCGGTGTGGTGGGCGTGGAGATGGCCTGTGCCTACGCCTCGCTGGGTGCGAAGGTGACGCTCGTCGAGGCGCTTCCCCGCCTGATCGCGGGCGAGGAGGAGTTCGCCTCCGAGCTCCTCAAGGACGCGCTCGAGGATGCCGGTGTGGAGGTCGTGCTCGGCACGAAGGCCACGGCGGTGCAACGCGAGGAACGCAACGGGCCGGTCACGCTCGAGCTCGAGAACGGTCGCCCGCTCACCGGAGAGGAGCTGCTGTGCGCGATCGGGCGCGCTCCGCACACCGACGGGCTCGGCCTCGAGCAGTTTGGCCTGGAGGGAGGCAAGTCGATCGAGGTCGACGAGCAGATGCGCGTGCCCGGCCACGAGTGGCTGTACGTCGTCGGTGACGCCAACGGCCGCGTGCTGCTCACCCACATGGGCAAGTACCAGGCGCGCCTCGCGGCCGATCTGATCCTCGGCAGGACAGGCGAGGCGACGGTCCTGCGCTCCGATGGGCGGCTCTCCCCCCGCGTGATCTTCACCGAGCCGCAGGTCGCCGCGGTCGGTCACACGCTGGCGAGCGCTGAGGAGGACGGCCTGAACGTGCGCGCCATCGACACCTCCACCGAGGGCAACGCCGGCGGGAGCTTCGTCGGACACGGCGCGCCGGGGACCGCGCGAATCGTCGTCGATGAGGACCGCAAGGTGATCGTCGGCGCGACCTTCACCGGCGTTGACGTCGCGGAGTCGCTCCACGCCGCCACGATCGCAGTGATCGGCGAGGTGCCGCTGGAGCGGCTCTGGCATGCGGTGCCATGCTTTCCGACCCGCAGCGAGCTGTGGCTGTACCTGCTCGAAGCGTACGGTCTGTAAACGCCGGTATGCTGGACCGCATGGCTAAGACCCCACAGGTGGGCGAGCAGGCCCCCGATTTCGAGCTGCCCGGAACGGATGGTCCCTTCAAGCTCTCCGAGCACCGCGGCGAGCGCGTCGTGCTGCTGTTCTACCCAGGTGACAACACGATGGTCTGTACGAAACAGTTTTGCTCCTACCGTGACCGGGCGGCAGACTTCGCCGGGCTGAACGCCACCGTCGTGGGCATCTCCTCGCAGGATCTCGCCTCTCACGAGGGCTTCATCGCCAAGCACGGCCTCAACGTGCCGCTGCTCTCAGACGTCGACCGGCAGGTCTCGATCAGCTACAGCGCCTTCTCGCCCCGTCTCGGGATCAAGCGTGCGGTGATCGTGATCGACGAGGACGGGATCGTCCGTCACCGTCACGACCACCTGCTCGGGCTCGACTACCAGTCGGTCGACGAGCTCAAAGCGATGCTGGACGAGCTCCCCGCCGCAGCGTAGTTTCAACGACTCAGCGGCGTGCCCAGATCCCGCTCGCCGTCGGGCACACCCTCGCCGGCGCGCCGGGCGTGCAGCTCTGAGAGCTCCAGCTGCAGGTTGCGCGGTCTTTCGTCTGGCCCCGGCGAACGGCGGTGCCAGACACCCTCCTTGCCATCCAGCTCCCAAGAGCTCTGGTTGTCGGCGAACGCGCGTTCCAGCGTGTCGAGTAGCTCGGCGCGCAGTTCCGGGGTCTCGATCGGCGCCGCAAGCTCGACACGATGGTCGAGGTTGCGCGGCATCAGGTCGGCCGAGGAGATGTAGATCGTGTACTCGCCGCCGCGCTCGAAGGCGTAGATCCGCGAGTGCTCGAGCAGGCGCCCGACGATCGAGACGACCCGGATGTTCTCGGAGATCCCCGGTAGGCCGGGCCGCAAACAGCAGATCCCGCGCACGTTCAGATCGACGCGCACCCCTGCCTGCGATGCTCTATAGAGCGCGCGGATGCAGCGTCCGTCGACGAGCGCGTTCATCTTCATCGCGATCCTTCCCGGAGACTCGAGCGAGTGTGAGGCGATCGTCCGATCGATCTGATCGATCAGGCCGTCGCGCAGCTGGTTGGGCGCCGTCAGCACCTTGCGGTAGTGAAGCGGCCGGCCGTAGCCGGTGAGGTAGTTGAACATATCGGCGACGTCTGCGCCGATCTGCTCGTCGGTCGTGAACAGCCCGAAGTCGGTGTACAGCCGCGCGGTCGCGGAGTGGTAGTTGCCGGTGCCGATGTGCACGTAATTTCGAACCCCATCGCCCTCGCGGCGCACCACGAGCACGCACTTGGCGTGCGTCTTCAGCGATGGCTGGCCGTAGACCACGTGCACGCCGGCCTCCTCCATCGTTTTGGCCCAGTGGATGTTCATGCGCTCGTCAAAGCGCGCCTGCAGCTCGACCAGGGCGACCGCCTGCTTGCCGCGCTCGGTCGCGTCGATCAGCGCCGGCACGAGCGGCGAGTCGTCGCTGGTGCGGTACACGGTCTGCTTGATCGCGAGCACGTTCGGGTCGGCCACGGCCTGCTCTACGAAGCGCTCCACAGAGGTCGAGAACGAGTCGTAGGGGTGGTGCACGAGCACGTCGCCTTCGCGCATCGCGCCGAGCACGTCGGGCCGCTCGCCCTCGTGGCGCAGCAGCCGCGGGTGGGTATGTCCCAGCAGCGGCTCCTCGCGCAGCTCGCCGTAGCCGGGTAGCTTGACGATCTGCCACAGAGCCCCCATGTCGAGCAGCCCGTCGACCGGGTAGACCTCGTCCTCCTGCACTCCCAAGAGTCCCGCCAGCTCCTCGCGCAGGCGCTCCGAGCAGTCGGTGCCGACCTCGACGCGAACCACCTCGCCGAAGCGCCGGCGGCGCAGCTCGTCCTCGACCGCCTGTAAGAGGTCGGCGGCATCGTCGGAAACCTCCAGGTCGGCGTCGCGGGTAACGCGGAACGCGTCGTAGTCTGTGATCTCCATCCCGGGGAACAGCGAGTCGAGGTGGCAGGCGATCACGTCCTCCAGCGCCAGCAGCGTGATCGGCCCGGGCCCCGATCCTCCCGACCCGGACCCTTTGAGCGTGACAAAGCGCGGCAGGATCTCCGTCGGCACCTTCACGCGCGCGAACACCGTCTGGTCGGTCACGGGATCGCGCACGAGCACAGCCAGGCTGAGGGACAGGTTTGAGATATACGGAAACGGGCGTCCCGGAGCGACTGCCAGCGGGGTAAGCGCCGGGAAGATCACCTTCTGGAAGTGCCTGGCCAGCTCCGCGCGCTGCTCGTCGTCGAGCTCGTTCACGGCAACCACGCGGATGTCGTGCTCGGCCAGCGCGGGGCGCAGGCGCCCTTCGAAGCAGTCGCTCAGCCGCCCGCCGAGCTCGAGCACGCGCTCGCGGATCAGCGCGATCGTCTCCGAGGGGATACGACCGTCGTGGCCGGGGTTCTCCACCCCGGCGTCGATCTGGTCGCGCAGGCCGGCGACGCGCACCATGTAGTACTCGTCGAGGTTCGTCGTGTAGATCGCGCAGAACTTGACGCGCTCGAGCAGCGGGATCCGCTCGTCCTCGGCCAGTTGCAGCACGCGCTCGTTGAAGTCCAGCCACGACAGCTCGCGGTTCAGGTAGAGGGCTGGATCGTTGAGATCTCTCATCGAATCTCCACGCTACACCCTGCCTGCACCAGATAGTGTGAAGGCCGAGGGGAAATGGCTCGTCAGCTCTGGTTACTACGTCACGGGGACGCCGAGCCCCATGGCACACGTGAGGATGCCGAGCGCCGTCTGACCGAGCGCGGTGAGGGCCAGGCGCACGCCGCCGGGGTAGCGTTGGAGCGACTGCACGTGAGCTTTGACGCGGCCCTGTTCAGTCCCAAGACGCGCGCGCGCCAGACCGCCGAGCTGGCCGCCGAGCACTGGAGTGAGCAGCAGCGTGACCTACTGGCCGTATATCCGCCGCTGGCCGGCGACTTCGACGCGCGCCAGGCGCTCGCCGAGCTGGCCGGCCTGCCGGCCGATGGGCGCCTGCTGCTCGTCGGCCACGAGCCCGATCTGTCGGGCGTGGTCGGGGATCTCACCGGCGCGCGGCCGGATCTGAAGAAGGGCGGCCTGGCTGTGGTCAGACTAGAGGGCGCCGGCGGCGAGCTCGTGATCCTGCTGCGCCCCCGTGAGCTTGCCCTGATCGTCGGCGGTGTTCCAGTCGACGGGGACTGAGGAGGGAACATCCTCGAGGCTGACAACCTCGAGCGATTCGGCGGCGAAGCGGTAGCCGATGCCGAAGTGAGTGTGGATGTAGCGCCACCGCGGTGATGCCTTCTCCAGCTTCTGGCGGAGCTTGCGTACAAACACGTCGACCGAGCGGTCTCCGCGCACCATCGCGTAGCCCCACAGGCGCGAGTAGATCTCCTCGCGCTCCAAGACGCGCCCCTCGGCGGCTGCGAGCAACTCGATCAGCTCGAACTCTCGCCTGGTCAGATCGAGGCCATGGCCGGAGACGAACGCCTGGAACTGATCGGAGCGGATCTCTACCTCGCCCGCCATCAGCGGCTTTGACTCGGTGCGGCCGGTGGAGCGACGCCGGCGACGCGCGACGCCCTGCACGCGGGCGATGACTTCCTCGGGGTGGCATGGCTTGGTGATCCAGTCGTCAGCTCCGAGGCGCAGCCCGCGAACCCGTTGGGCCACGGTCGAAGGCCCGGTGCAGACGACGACGCCCAGTTCGGGTAAAGCTCCGCACAGCCGCTCCAGCCACTCCCACGCCTGCGGGCCGAGCACTGCGAGGTCGACGACGAGCGCGCTCAGCCGCATCGAGGCGATCGCATCGGTGGGCACCGGGCTACCGAGCACGCGATGCTCCCAGCCGAGACGATCCAAGCGCTTGCTCAGCACCTGGATGAACCCGCTGTCGCGGTCGAGCACGGCGATGCGCATTGAGGCTGCGCTCGATGTGCCCGACGGTGCCGCCTCGTCCGTGACGCTGATGCTCTCCGTCATCGAACGTCAGTCTAGGGGACCCTGCATACCCTTGTGCAGAGTTGCGCAAATGGTCACAGGATGTTCACAGGAGAAATACGCTATTTGCGGACGGGTTCGGACCACATTGGCCACCTGGCGAGAGGGCCCCTGCTCAGAAGGTCTCGGGACGCGCGTCCGGCGCCGCATCCGGTCGCACGCCGGCCGGATGCGAGGAGTCCGAGAACTCGCGGAACAGGCCGGTGACGACGAACGCGACCTGCTCGCCGATGTCAACCGCGTTGTCGCCGATCCGCTCTAAGGCGCGCGCGACGAGGATCATGTGCATCGCCCACTCGCGCGTGTCGGCGTCGTCGCCGATGTCCAGAGCCATACGGAAGATCTCGCGGTTCAGGCGGTTGATCTCACGGTCCTGACGGACGAGGTCCTCCGTCTACTTCCACTCCGTGATCGACTTATCTGCGTGCACGAGCGACGACGTGGGTCTGAGCAATCTGAAGGGCGATCTGGCGAGCGCGAAGAGCACGCCGAGCTTCTCCTACATTGTGCCCGGCCGCTGCGACGACGGCAACGCGACCCCATGCGCGGCCGGGCAGCCCGCGGGGATGCAAGCGGCGGACGGGTTCCTGCAGAAGGTCGTCCCGGAGATCACGGGCTCGAAGGCGTACAAGGAAGGAGGCCTGCTCGTGATCACCGTCGACGAGGCGCCCTCGAGCGGCGAATACGCCGATTCGAGCTCCTGCTGCGGGCAGCCCAGCTTTCCCAACCTGCCGGCGCCGGCGAGTGCGATCGGCAAGCCGGGTGGCGGCCAGGTCGGCGCGCTGCTGCTCTCACGTTTATCAAGGGCGGCAACCTCGAACAGGGCACCTACAACCACTTCTCGCTGCTGCGCACGGTCGAGGACCTCTTCAGGCTCGCGCACCTCGGCTATGCGGGCGGGCAGGGGGTCAGCTCGTTCAGCCCGTCTCTGTTTACCGCATCAAAATAGACAGGGCCTCACCCAAGGTCGCTAAGCAGCGCGGGCGCTGAGATCCGCTGCGTCCGGCGAAATCACTCGCCGGTACCCCTCGCCCAAACGCTCCAGCGCCCGCTCCCAGGTGCGCTCGCGCACCGCGGCGAGCGCCGCCCGCGAGAGGCTCTCGCGCAGCAGCGACGAGGCGGCGAGTTCGAGCACCGCGTCGGCCAACGCCGGCGCGGAGGCCTCACTGAGCAGGCCCGTGACGCGATCCTCGATCAACGACAGCGGCCCGCCCTCGGCGACGGCGATCACGGGCAGGCCAGAGGCCTGGGCCTCGAGGACGACCTGGCCGAAGGTGTCGGTGCATGAGGGGAAGAGGAACAGGTCGGCGCTGGCGTAGGCACGCGCGAGCTCCGCGCCCGAGAGCCAGCCGAGGAACGTGGCGTGCTCGCCCAAGCGCTCGGCCAGGCGCTCCTGCTCGGGGCCGCCGCCGGCGAGCACCAGGTGCAACTGGGGGTCACGCTCGCGCGCGAGCAGAAACGCGTCGGCGAGCAGATCGGCGCCCTTCTCGCGGGTGATGCGTCCGGAATAGAGGACGTTGAGCTTGCCCTGAGGTAGCAGGGTTGTCTTACGCAGCGAGGGATCGAAGCGCGAGGTGTCCACGCCACGATCCCAGCGCAAGACCTTTTCCCCCGACATCCCGATCCCGGCCAACGCCGTATTGGAGGCGAGGCTGGGGGAGAGGACGACGTCGCAGGCGTCATAGAACGTGCTGACGGCGAGCGCCATCGTGTCGGCCACGTGCCGTTGCCCGGAGCGCAGGTCGGCGTAGGCGGTGAGCTCGGTGTGGTAACTGCCCACCAGCGGCAGAGAGAGCGCGCGGGCGACGAGCACGCCCGCGATCCCGGCGGGACCGGGAGAGCAGACGTGGATCGCGTCGAAGCCACCGTCGGCGAGGATCTGGACGGTGGCAGGGAGGCTGGGGACGCCGATCGAGAGGCCCGGGTAGTAGGGCACGTTGATCTCGGCGACTGCGGGCAGGCGCAGGTCGACCTCGGGGTCGGTGCCGACGACGTCGATCTCAAAGCCGGGGACGCCGCGCTGGCGGATCTCTTCGATCGTGCGGGTGACTCCGTGCATCGAGCCGATCCCGTCGGCGAGAATCGCCACCCGCGGCTCGCCATCATCGGCTGAGCGCCCGTCGAGCTTCGCACGCTCGTTGGCGAGGAAGGCGACTGCGGGGGCGTAGGGGATCGCGGCGATACAGCTCTCGAACAGGCCCTCGGCGGCGGCGAGCACCTCGGCCTCGCCGGTGGCGGCACGCACCGCGAGGTCGACCGCGGAGCGGAGCTTGCGCTCGTGCAGACGGCAAGCGCGGCGGAAGAGGCCGGAGTGGCTGAAATCATCGGCCTGCATGAGGTCGATCAGCCCGCGCTCGTCGAGGTGGTCGAGCTCGACCGCGGACAGCCACGCGCGCAGCAGACAGCGCGCGTCGGCGGGCGAGAGATCGGCGCCTGTGGCCCCGTGACGGACATCCCCCTCGCGCAACAGCCGCTGGACCATGTTCAGCACCGTGCGGGGGTCTGGGCGTGAGGCCCGCTCCCCATCCTGAGCCGAGGGGCCGAGCGAGCGCGCCGCGAGCGCGATCGCCGCATGCGCCCACTTCGCCGCGCTGCCCTGCTTGCCATGCGCGGAGACCCGTCCGGCGCGCATGTGCGTTAGGAATTCGGCGGGTGTGGCCGCGGCCGGCGAGGCGGTGAACGTGCGCCCGATGTCAACGCCGGCGTGATCGTCTGAGCCGCCGATGCCGATGCAGTCGCGGGTGGCGACGTAGGTCGCGGCGGGCTGGTTGAGCTCGCGGGAGCGCGCGCCGTTGCGGACCTCCCAGACGCTGAACAGCTCCGCTAGGCGCCGCCGGTGACGCGTGGTGAGGGGCGCGCCGACGTTGTAGTAGGGGTGTGCGAGGGCGCAAGCGATCTCCCGTTCGTAGAGGTAGGCGGCGCACATCTCGACGTCGCCGGAATGAGCCTGCAGCCATTCGTGGTCTTCGCCGGTGATCCCGTAGCAAAGGACGTGGACCGCCTGGGACTCGCCGCGGAAGTTGGCGGTGAGCTCCTCGGAGACGAACACGTCGGGACGCGAGGCGATCGCAAGCACGCCGTCGATCGTGTCGTGGTCGGTGATCGTGACGAAGTCCATACCCCGGCGCTTGGCGAGGGCATAGACCTCCTCCGGCGGCGTGGCGCACTCCGGCAGGCCGAGCGCGCGTTGCACGCCGAGCTTGGACACCTGCGAGGCGGTCGAGTGGCAGTGCATGTCAACCCGGGTGGTCGTTGTATCGAGGGTCATCGTTGCTCCTCTCGTTGATCTATCTATTAGCTAGTCAAGAAGTTTGCCCTGCAAATTCAGGGTTTTGTGACGTAGCTGTGAAGATTTCAGGCGGCGGCCCAGCGCCGCCACGGGAGCTCGTCGCCCGCTCGCGCCAGCTCGGCCACGTTCGGGCTCCGCACATGGCCGAGCGTCGCTACCTCGATCTCGCCTAGGCGCGCGATCGTCTCGCGGTTGGAGCGCTCGATCTCGTCGGGCTTCTGGGGCCATGGTGTAAGCACGACCGCGAGCACATCCAGCCCGGCCGCCCGCGCTGCGTCGAGGGTCAAAAGCGTGTGGTTGATCGTGCCGAGCCCCGGACGTGCGGCGATCAGCAGGGGCAGTTCCAATGCGATCGCGAAGTCACGCACGGTGTAGTCCTCGGCAAGCGGCGCCAGCAGGCCCCCGACGCCCTCGACTATCAGGGTTCTCGCGCTCCTCGCCGCTGATCGGGCAGCGGCGAGGAGTTGCGTTGGGTCGATCTGCTCGCCCGCGAGTTGCGCCGCCAGATGGGGGGAGACAGCGGGACCGTAACGCAGCGGCGCCACCTGCTCTGAGGTCATGCCCGCCGCGCGGGCAAGCAGCACGTGATCTGCAGGCCACCCGCCGGGCTGGTCGATCTCCTCGTCGAGGCCGGTCAGCACCGGCTTGTGCGCGCTTACCGGCTCGCCGTTCGCGGCCATTGCCGCAAGCAACGCGGCGCTAAGAACCGTCTTGCCGACGCCGGTGTCGGTCGCGGTGACGAGGAGCCCTCGCATGCCTGCTTTACGTTTGATCGACTACGCCGCGCGGGCGACGGACCTTTCGCGCTCCACGTCGAACGGGCGGCCCCTTCGTCGCTCGACGTCAAACGGTGCGTCTCCCTGGTGCTCTCCCGCAACCATCGGCAGATAGGGCTTCTCGGTTTCGCGCTCGTCCGTCATCGTGCGCTTCGCGACCACGCGTGGACCCATCGTCGCCGGATCCAGCCCGATCGCGCGCGTCGCCTCACCGATTGCGCGCGCCGCCACCTTCAGCTCCTCGGCGGTGTGCGAAGCCATCACGGCCAACCTCAGCCGCGAGGTGCCTGCGCGAACCGTCGGCGGGCGGATCGCCTGAGCGAACACGCCCCGCTGCAGCGCCTCTTCACACAGGCGCATGGCTGCGGCCGCATCGCCAACCAGCAGCGGCACGATCTGCATTTCCTCCTCGGCCACTGGAAAGCCCTCGTGCGCGAGGGCGCCCCGCAGGGTGCGCGCCGCCGAGCGTAGCCGCTGCACACGATGCGGGCGTTCTTGCAGTAACTCGAGCGCTGCCAGGGCTCCGGCCACAGCGGGCGGTCCGGGCGCGGTCGAGAAGATCAGCGAGCGGGCTGTGTTGATCAGGTAGCGGATCATCTCCTCATCGGCGCACACGTAGGCGCCGTAGGAGCCGAGCGCCTTGCCGAGCGTGCCCACGACCACATCCACCACGCCCTGGAGCCCAGCCTGCGCCACCGCCCCACGTCCGCCCGGGCCGAGCACGCCGGTTGCGTGTGCCTCGTCGACGATCGTCCGCGCGCCGTAATCCTTTGCGAGCTCGACGATCTCCGCCAGTGGCGCGATGTCGCCGTCCATCGAGAACACCGAGTCGGTGACGATCAGCCGGCGAGCGCCTGCGCTGTGACGGCGCATCAGCCGGTCGAGATCGTCCACGTCGCCGTGCTTGTAAACGACCACCTCCGCACGCGAGAGCCGGCAGCCGTCGACGATCGAGGCGTGGTTGAGCTCGTCGGAGAAGACCGTGTCGCCCGGGCCGGCGAGCGCGCCGATCGTGCCGAGGTTCGCGAGGTAGCCGGATCCAAACAGCAGGCATGCCTCGCTGCCCTCCCACGCCGCCAGACGCTCCTCCAGGCGGCGGTGGATCGTCATCGTGCCGGACACGAGCCGCGAGGCGCCCGCACCGACACCCCAACGCATCGCCGCATCCGCCGCCGCCTCGCGCACGCGCGGGTGATCGGCGAGCCCGAGGTAGTTGTTCGAGCACAGCAGCAGCACCGGCTTGCCGTCGAGCAGCACGCGCGGGCCCTGTGGTCCGCTCACCATCCGCAGACGGCGGTGCAGACCGAGCCGCTCCAGATCCTCCAGGCGCTGCTCGATCTCGCTCATCCGGCAGTCCGCCTAGCCGACCGGGGCTGGGCTGGGTTTCCGATTGACGGCGCCGTCGGGACGGGGCGGAACCGTGCGCTTGGCGCGGAATCGCAGTTGGCTCGACGGATCCCACAGCCGTATCTCCAGATCGATTGCCGCAGGGACGCTTGAGGTGTCGAGCAGCTCCTCCACAACATCCGGCGTCTCGCCTTCCAGCCACCCCGAACGGTTATCCGGCCGCGGGTTTACGCCGTTGTCGGCCTGGCGGGCGACGTTCAGGCCGTGCTCCTCGAACATCGCGCGGTCCTGCTCGGGCTCGTTGCCGAGCGTCGTCAGGAAGTTGCCCATCATCACGCCGTTGATGCCGGCCTTCACCGCCAAGGCCTGCAGTTCGCCGAGGTTCTCCACGCGCCCGCCGCACAGCCGGAACAGCGCCTCGGGCAGGATCAGGCGGAAGATCGCGATCCACTTGACCGCCTCCCACGGGTCCATGAACTCGCGGTCGCCGAACTTCGTGCCGGGACGTGGGTTGAGCATGTTGATCGGCACGCTCGTGGGGTCGATCGCGGCCAGCTCGAAGGCCATCTCCACGCGCTGGGCACGACTCTCGCCGAGGTTCAGGATGCCGCCCACGCACGTCTCCAACCCAGACTCCTTGACCGCCTCGATCGTGCGCAGGCGGCCCTCGTAGCGGACGGTCGTGGAGACCTCGTCGTAGTAGCTCTCCGCCGTCTCGACGTTGTGGTGCACACGCTGGATGCCCGCTTGCTTGAGCGCCTGCGCGCGGGCGGTGGAGATGTGCCCGACCGAGGCGCAGCGCTTCAGGTTGGTGTGCTCGGAGACCAGGCGGACGCCTTCCAGGTACTTCTCGAAGTCGCGCTTGGATAGCCCTTGTCCCTGGGTGACCATGCAGAAGCGGTGCGCCCCCGCGGCCTCAGCGGCGCGTGCGTGCTCGAGCACCTGTTCGGGCTCCATCATCGCGTGCAGCGGCGTCTCCGCCTCGGCAAAGCGCGACTGCGCGCAGAAGCCGCAATCCTCGGCGCAGCCACCCGACTTGGCGTTTACCAGCGAGCACATATCGGTTGAGTCGGCAAAGCGCTCCACGCGCGCTTCCCAGGCGCGTCCGATCAGCGCCTCGATCTCGGCGTGATCCTCGATCTCGCCCAGTGCGAGAGCTTGCACGCGGGTGATCAGCGGCGGCATGCGCCGCACGTTATGACTAGCGGCGGACGGCTATTCCCCGCACCAGCGCGGCGGCCGTTTCTCGGCGAAGGCCTTCATTCCCTCGCGCATGTCCTGCGAGGCAAACGAGGCGCGGCGCAGCTCGATCAATTCCTCCTCAACCTCCGCGAGCAGCTCCCCCTCTGCGTCTAGCAGCTCGGCGATCACCCGCTTGTTGCCCAGCTGCGACAGCGGCGCGTTGCCCGCGAGCTCGGCCGCGACCGCCAGCGCGACAGCATCCAGCTCCTCAGCCGGGGCAACCTGGTTGACGAGTCCCCACTGAAGCGCTGTGGGCGCGTCGATGTAGCGGCCGAGCAGAAACAGCTCGCGCGTGCGCGGCGCGCCGATCGCATCGATGAAGCGGCGCAGGCCGGTGTGCGAGTAGACCAGCCCGAGCTTCGCCGGCGGCATCCCCAGCTTGATGGTGTCCTGCGCCACACGCAGATCGCAGGCCAGTGCCAGCTCCAGGCCGCCGCCGATCGTATGGCCGGGGAGGGTCGCCAGCGTGGGGTAGGGAAAGGCCTGCAGCGCATCGATCGCTTCGGTGAAGGGGTGTGCGACAAGCCGCTCGGCGCGCTCCTCGAACTCCTCGTCCGGGATCTCGCCGATGTCATACCCGGCCGAGAACATCCCGTGGGCGCCGGTGATCACCACGCATCGCGCGCCGGACTCTCCGCGCGCGAGCTCGGTGAGCATCCCGGTGATCGCGTCGAGAATCGGATGATCCAGCGCGTTGCGCTTGGCCGGGTTGGAGATCGTCAGCCGGACGAGGCCATCGGTGGGCTCGTCGATCAGGAGCTTGCCGCCGGCGAGCTCTCGGGGGGTGGCGCTCGAGGACACGAGCACTACCCGAGCACGACCAGCGTGTCTCCCTCGTTGACCGCCTGGCCCTCTTTACAGAGGATCTCCGTGACCGTTCCCGGGTCCTCGGCCTCCACGGGCATCTCCATCTTCATCGACTCGAGGATCGCCACCGTGTCGCCCTCCTCGATCGTGTCGCCGACGGCGCACTCGATTTTCCATACGGTGCCGGTGATGTGGGCCTCTACCTCAGCCATTACGCAGCCTCCTGGTTGGACGGTGACGCTTGAGGACAATAGCCTCCGGCGCCGATCGATCCGATGAGCACCAATACCGCCGACACTCCCCAGACCGTTGGTCTCGAGATCCGCGTGATCGTTGCCGCCTACAACGAGGCCCCGCGGATCGAGGCGACGCTTGCCGCGCTTGCCGCCGCCTTTCCGGGCGCGCCGGTGTGGGTGGCAGACGACGGCTCCACCGATGCGACGGCGGCGATCGCTCGCAGGGCCGGTGCGCGGGTCGTACGCAGCGAGCGGATAATCGGCAAGGGCGGCGCCGTCACGTTTGCAGCGCGAGATGCTCTGCAAGCGAGCCACGTAGAAGGGTCGATCTTCGTCCTCTGCGACGGCGACCTCGCCGAGTCCGCGGGCAGGCTGGGCGCACTCGCAGACGCGGTGCGAGACGGCGACGCGGACATGACGGTCGCGGCCTTCGCCACGCGCGTCGGCGGAGGAGTAGGTCTGGCGGTCGCGTTTGCGCGCTGGACGATCCACCGGCGGTGCGGTCTACGGATGTGCGCGCCGATCTCCGGACAGCGGGCATTACGGGCGGGCACGCTCGAGGATGTGCTGCCGTTCGCGCCAGGCTTCGGTATGGAGATCGGGATGACGATCGACGCCTCCCGTGCCGGCTATCGGATCGCCGAGATCGAACTCGACCTCTCTCATCGCGCCACTGGCCGCACGCTCTCCGGCTTCGCGCATCGCGGGCACCAGCTCGTCGATTTCGTGCGGGTGTACTTCGCCCGCCGGTAGGCTCGCGTCGAGATGATTCTTGCGATCGATCAGGGTACGACGGGTACCACCTGCATCGTGTTCGACGAGCAGGCCGAGCCGATCGGACGCTCCTACCGCGAGTTCACCCAGCACTTTCCCCAGCCCGGCTGGGTCGAGCATGACGCGGGCGAGATCTGGTCGGTCACGCAGGCCGTCGCGGGCGAGGCGCTCGACGATGCGGGCGTGCGAGCAGGCGACCTGGCAGCGGTTGGGATCGCCAACCAGCGTGAGACGGTCTGTGTCTGGGACCCGGCAACAGGAGAGCCGCTGCACAACGCGATCGTCTGGCAGGACCGTCGCACGGCTGCGCGCTGCGAGGAGCTACGAGCGGCAGGATACGAACCGCTGATTCGCGCACGCACCGGCCTGGTGCTCGACCCCTACTTCTCGGCCACGAAGATCGCTTGGCTGCTGGAGAACGTCGAGGGCCTGCGCGAGCGCGCGCACAACGGCACGGCGGTCTTCGGGACGGTCGACTCGTGGCTGATCTTCAAGCTCACTAGCGAGCATGTCACCGATGCGACCAACGCATCGCGCACGCTCCTCTACGACATCGCCGCGGGCCGCTGGGACCCTGAGCTGCTGGACCTGTTCGACGTCCCCGCTCGGGCGCTGCCTCAGGTACGTCCGAGCGCGGGAGTCCTGGGGGAGACTCGATCGGATGCACTCCACGGACACGCCGTGCCGATCGCCGGTGTCGCCGGCGACCAGCAGGCCGCGCTCTTCGGCCAGGCCTGCGTCGATCCCGGCATGGCCAAGGCCACCTATGGGACCGGCTCGTTCGTGCTGCTCAACACCGGCTTCACCGTGCCGGATGGGTCCCCCCCACCCGGTCTGCTGGCGACGGTTGCGTCGGAGATCGGCCAGGGCCGGGCCTACGCGCTGGAGGCGTCGATCTTCGTCACCGGCGCTGCGGTGCAGTGGTTGCGCGACGAGCTGCGGATCATCGAGCACGCCGAGGAGACGGCGGCATTGGCGGCGTCGCTTGACTCCAACGACGGCGTCTACTTCGTGCCGGCGCTCACCGGTCTCGGCTCGCCGCACTGGGACCCCCACGCGCGCGGCACGATCGTCGGGCTCACGCGCGGGACCGGTCGTGCCCACCTCGCGCGCGCGACACTCGAGGCGATCGCCTACCAAACGTTCGACGCGGTTCGGGCGATGCAGGACGTGACAGCCCGCCCGTTCGGCGAGCTGCGCGTCGACGGCGGCGCGAGCGCGAACGGCTGGCTGATGCAGTTCCAGGCCGACCTGCTCGGGGCGCCCGTCGTGCTGGGTGAGAGCGCCGAGACGACCGCGCTCGGCGCGGCCTACCTGGCTGGGGTCGGGGTCGGGCTGTGGACGGTCTCTGACGTACGCGACTCCTGGCGGGAAGGCGCGCGTTATGAGCCGCGGATGGGCGAGGACGAGCGTGCCGGTCTGCTCGCGGGCTGGGCGGACGCGCTTACGCGCGCGCGTAACTTTCCCGCGGGAGCGAGGTAAAACGCTCAGATGAGCGATCTCGCATCGATGCGCGAGCAGGTCTATGTCGACCCCCGGCCGAAGGAGCACTTCGACCGCTTTCACGAGCGCGCACGCACGCGTGAACCGGACTGGGCATATGAGCTGACGAGGGTGCTCACCTCGCTGTACGCCTACACGTTCCTGCGCGTACGCGCGATCTCTCCCGAGAAGGCGCCCGGCGCCGGCGCGGTGATCCTCGCGCCCAACCACTTCTCGTTCATGGACCACTTCCTGATGGGCTGCTACATCCGGCGCAAGGTCCGCTTCATGGCTAAGTCGCAGCTGTTCAAACCAGGACCTATGCAGTACATATACACCCACGGCGGCGTCTTCCCGGTGCGTCGCGGTGCCCGCGACGAGGAGATGTTCATCACCGCCGAGACGATCCTAAAGCGCGGCGGGGCGATCACGATGTACTGCGAGGGCGGGCGCTCGCGGACGGGCAAAGTGGCCACGGAGGCCAAGCGCGGGATCGGTCGCCTGGCGCTCGAGACCGGCGCGCCGGTCGTGCCGATCGCGATCCACGGCTCCTCGCGGATCCGCAACTGGAAGCGCCTGCAGTTCCCCAAGACCACCGTCCAGTACGGCGACGCGATGCGCTGGGAGCGGATCCCAAATCCCACCCGTGAGCAGCAGCAGGCGGTTGCCGACGAGATCCTCCTGCAGATTCGAGCCCTGTACGCCGGCCTCGAGGAGTACGGTCGCAAGGGCGTGCTCAAGCGTGTCCGCGAGCAGCGTCGGGCCGGTCACGTATCTTTGGCCCGCAGCCAACCGTAGGCGACGCCTCAAGGAGCTTGAAATGAACCGTTCGATAGACATCGGCTCGGTCATCAGCAGAACGTTCAACATCTATGCCGACCAGGCTTCCGTACTGCTGCCGGCGGCGGCCGTCGTGTTCGTGATGGTCGGGATTATCGACGCCGTGCTGGTCGCGGTGGCTCCCGTGCTTCTTCTGATCGGCTTCATCATCAGCCTCGTAGCCATCACGTTGTTTACGGGCATGGTCGTCGAGCTGGTGGCCGACGTTCAGGACGGTCGGCGCGACGCCACCGTCGGTCAGCTGCTCAACGCAGCGACTCCGGTGCTTGGTCAGCTGATCCTGGTGGGGATCCTCGCGGGGGTCGGGATCACGATCGGTTTCATCCTGATCATCATCCCCGGCTTGATCTTGATCACGATCTGGTCGGTGGCGGCTCCGGTCGTCGTGCTGGAGCATCCCGGTGCCTTAAATGCACTCGGGCGCAGCCGCGAGCTCGTGAAGGGCAACGGCTGGCAGGTGTTCGGGGTGATCGTCGTGCTGGTGATCGGCGTCGGCATCCTCTCCGCGATCATCGAGTCGATCGGCGACTCGGGGGGAACCGCCGCGGGCATCGTCGTGCGGGTGATCGTCGAGATTCTCACCGCCCCGATCTCGGCCCTCGCGGCTTCCGTGCTTTACTTCGAGCTGCGCGGAAGCACGACAAGCGGAGCGCCCGAGCCGGATTCGTCGGGCTCGTTCCAGACCGGCCCGTTCCCGCCCGCGGCGCCCTGAGCGCGATCGGCGTATCCGACTTGCTGCGTCCCGGCCTGCTGGACGGAGCTCTTGTTCTGGTGGCAGGTACCACAGGGTCGGCGGAGGCGGCGGGGCCCTTGGCCTCGCTTGATGTAGTGGTCGGCGAGGCATGCACAGAGTTGGGGGCCGGCGTGCACATGTGCGCTGTCCCCGACATCGCCGACGAGGCGATCGTGGATCAGATGGTCGCCGCCGCCGTCACCGAGCTGGGGAGCCTCGACCTGCTGGTCGTTGACGGTGCGGGGCTGTTTGCGCAGGGAGGTTTGCGCACCTGTCTCGACGCCGCCTGGAACGTCACACGGGCGGTTGTGAACCATGCTTTCCTGCTCGCCTCTAAACCGAGCTCACCCTCTGGTCGGGTCATCTACCTGGCGCCGGCTCCGACAGATGTGCAGAGACACTCGGGCGCGGCGCGGGCGGGTTTGGAGAACCTGGGGCGGACCCTCTCGACCGAGTGGGCGCGTCACGGGATCACGGTGGTCACGATCGCCCCCGGCGAGGCGACCGACGCGGGCGAGGTGGCGGCGCTGTGCGCCTACCTGGCCTCGCCCGCGGGCGCTTACTTCTCCGGCTGCCTGCTCGACCTCCGGGGTCCGTAGACCTCAGCCGGTCGTCCACCGAATCAGCCGGTCATCCCGCCGAACATCCCGCCGGTGATGTGGAGGGTCTGGCCCTGCACGTAGTTCGACCAGGGGGAGCACAGGAAAAACACGCCACCCGCCGCCTCCTCGGGGGTTGCGGGGCGACCGAGCGGGATCAGCATCGAGGCCATCTGGCGCAGCTGCTCGGGGATGCCGAGCTGCACCTTCTCGCCGCCGATCTCCATGCTGTTCTCGTCGTCCTTCGCCTGCGTTAGGCGGGTGTCGATGAAGCCGAACGCGACCGCGTTGACGTTGATCTTGAACTGTCCCCACTCCTTCGCGAGCGTTTTCGTCAGACCCACCACGCCGGCCTTGCCGGAGGAGTAGTTGGCCTGGCCGGGGTTGCCGAACGTGCCTGAGGTGGAGGAGACGTTGACGACCTTGCGGAACACCTCGACACCTTCCTCGCGCTCTTTCTTGGCGGGATCGCGCAGGTAGGGGGCGGCCGCGCGAAGGACCCGGAAGGGGACGACGGTGTGGATGTCGAGCATCGCCTGGA
>Ga0302178_10000798_pt1 | contig 27779 bp, 29 predicted proteins | sample I_Palsa_E1_3_FD_198790 | JGI IMG/M metagenome (GOLD analysis project Ga0302178, IMG submission 198790) | Peat permafrost microbial communities from Stordalen Mire near Abisko, Sweden - I_Palsa_E1_3 | ecosystem: Environmental > Terrestrial > Soil > Palsa > Peat permafrost | place: Sweden... | reverse complement strand
CATTTGAATCCCGATCGGGCTGAATCAAACAGCACGACCTCAAACCCTGCTCACCAGGAGAAAAAGGCTGCATAAATTTTATCCGTCGAGGCGACAACTAGCTTGAAATCTTCCGGACATGGGTGTATTGCGGTTTTGAAGCTTATGGACGGTCGTTGCTGGCGCTTCGTCAGGTTGCGCCGTGCCCGTCAGTGCGCGCAATTCATCCGGCACGGTCGCGTCAGGCTCCGGGAATTGCCACGCAACGCGCGGTTGGTTCTCGGCAAGCCATTTGTTCAAGTCGCCCCAATACGCTTCCAGGTAATCAGGGTGCAACCGTGCCGATGCGTCGCCCAGTTCGCATTGCAACTCGCTCCCCGGTCTGAATGCTACAAGCTTGCCCGCCGCCCACGCGGTTTTCAATTTGCGCAGCACGTCGGGCCGGTCACCGCGCCCATTACGGGCAATTTCCTTTGCGGCTTCACGCAATGTGTAGCGGCCAGCAGCGCGGCGGATTGCTTCCTCTCTCGCTGTCTCTTCTGCCGGCTCCCACTGCCCGTTTGCCCAAGTTTCCAGTCCAGACATAGCATCCCTTCAAGTGCGAACCCTCGTATTGGGGCACCAGGCAGGCGGGCGAAGGTCCCCCGCTCTTCGGCCCGTCGGGCTAGGCGCGACCGTCTTGGTGTAGTGCGCTACTGGCAAATGCGTTGCCACTGATACTGTCGGGCGTACGGGTTCCAGACCTGCCGCAACTGACAATTCGAAGTTCCCAGCGGCGGAAGCTGCGGCGCCATGAGAGGCTGAATCGAAGGAGGCTCAATCGGACACACCGTGGGAGCACAGATAGGCGGAATCTCCATCGTGCTGGCGCATATGGGACGATTCTGGCCGCTCATGCATCGGCATTCGCATTCCGCGTGTGCGCCACCAGAGAATATAACGAGCATCGTCAGCACTGCCATTCTGCTTCTCATTGGCTGCTCCTAGTAACTATCGTCGTTTACCGCTGCGCGCACGTCGAATCGCCTCATCTGCCTGCCTCCTATCTGGACGCTCTTTTTTGCTATGCTGGCAGGCTATTGAGTGACTGCGTGCAATCCCCGTTTGGCCTGTTCCGGTTTGAAGTCTATACCGGCCTCTTTCAGAATCCACGCCTCGATGCGGTCGTGCCAGCTTCGCAGCAGGTCGAGCGGTCGGCGGCGGTAATGCTTCTCGGCAATCGCGCTCGCCGTGTGTCCCATGATTTGCGCCACGACGCCAACAGGCACTTCGCACCACTCGGAAAGCGTACCGAACGACCGGCGCAGTCCGTGCAAGGTCACATGAGGCAATCCGGCAACGGACAACGCCTTATTGTGTGCAATGCGCGGCTCGGCAATCTTTCCATCAGCGGCGGCGGGACTGGAGAACACCCATTCATTGCGACGGGGCAGCGCCGCCAGCAAACTCGCCAAATAGGGCGTCATAGGTATAACGCGGCCCGTTTCAGTCTCCACCTTGTCTGAGATATGCAAGCTTCGCCATTGAAAATCCGCCTCATCCCATTTGAGCGCTGCCATTTCCTCGCGGCGTGCGCCGGTCAGCAATAGCGCTTGCAGGTAGGCACTGATAACCGGGTTCTGAATCTTGCGCACAGCATCGAACCACGCAGGTAACTGCTCACGCTGCAAACAGTCACCCTGCTTTGCTTTGCTCTGCGGCAGCACCGCCGTTACCTTTGGCGAATCGTAGGCATCCGGCGCAATGGTTCCCGCATACTCGTCTTGCCCACCGCACCAACGGATAAACGCCTTCAAGAGTCGATACGCATGGGCCGCATTGGTCGGGCGGTCGCGGGCTTCGTCCTCCAGCCACGCCGAAACCGTCTTTGCCGTCAGGCTCGATAGCTTGAGCGGCATCAACGGCGCAAGCGGCCCCCGCACCGTCTTTCCCTTGCCACGTTTCAACGGCTCGCCACCGGGAGCCGCAAGGGCGATATGGTCCGCCAGATAACGGGTCGAGCGGGGCTGTTTCGTCTTGGGGGAAATGGCCGTTTTCAGGTATTCGAGATAATCGGCCCATGCTTCGCCAACGGTCGCACTCTGGCGGCGCGCTTCAAACTGTCGAGCCTCATGGGCGGATTGTTGCTCGGCTTTGACCTCGCGCGGGTCTTTCCCGTCATCAATCAGGGTTTTCAGGCGGGCCGCTTCGGTGCGGGCTTTGCCAAGCGCCCAGGCTTTCGCGTCGCCAATCGTCACCCGAACGGTTTTGCCGAACAGGCGCGATTCGAAGATATACGCCCGCGCACCCGCCGCCGTCACCCGCAGCCCCAAACCAGGCGTTTTCGCGTCCCAATGAATGGTTTGTTGCTTTCCGTCCTCGCACTGGAACGACACAACCCGCTCTGCCGTGAAATTCGCTTTTTTCATCGCTCGCCGCTCCGCGCAGGCACCGTGTAGGCACCGTGTAGGCAAATCCTATCGCAACGAATCAATCCAGGTCAATGGGAATATGCGAACAATACAGGCTTAAACCCTTGTCACACCGTCATTTGTCTGCTTACATGAATTTAAGTCAACGCGGAGAAATACCGACTTTCGCGCATTCGTAATGCGAAGGTCGGGGGTTCGATTCCTCTCTTCGGCACCAAAGATTCAAGTAAAAAGCCCAGTCATCGCGACTGGGCTTTTTGCGTTTTAGATTCCATTTTAGGCTCTATGCGGCCTCAAGACGCACCACGGCGCGGCTTCCCGTCGCCTCAGCATACCGAGATAGGGTGCGCATGGACGGCAATGTGCGTCCGCTCTCCATACGTGCGATGGTCGATTGCGTCGTCTGCATCTTCTCGGCCAATTGCTCCTGCGTCAGTCCGGCCCGAACCCGCGCGGCGATAAGCTCGCGCGCAACGGCGAATTCCGGCAACTGAGCGTCGTACTCCGCCTTGGTCTTCGGGTCGGCCAGTAGGCGTTTTTTGAGGGTAGCAAGGCCTGTCATCATTTAATCCTCTGTCATCCGGGCATGGGCTGTTTCTATGGCCCGGCGCGGGGTCTTCTGCGTCTTCTTGACGAACACGTGCAGCACTGTGAGGTTCTGCCCAGTCTGCGCGGCATATATCGCGCGCGCGATGCCATCGCGACCGGTCATGCGGATTTCCCACAGCTTTCCCTCCAAGGGACGCACATGGGGCATCCCGACGCGATGCGGTCCAAACTCGGACAGCATCTCCGCAATATGGAGAAAGCGGGCACGCATGTCCTCGGGAAGCGCCATCAATTCAGTTTCGGCCTGAGGCAACAAGTCTACATGCCATACCATTAGTTTATCTCTTTTTTGCTATATAAGTAAAATCCTCGTTAAAAGCCGCTTACTGGTCGGCCTGCCGCAAGCCCAGCTCAACTGGTTCCAGCTTGACATCAATGCCCATCTGCTCGAACGAGGGCGACCCAAGTGAACCGGTGCATATTCACGCGGACCGTGGCGATGCCGAAACCAAGTTCTGGCCGTCGCTTAGTGTGCAGGTTGCGAATAGCGACGGCTTTGACCGATGTACACCGACCGAATTGATGACTGTCGTGGAAAACCACCACGACGAGATTGAGGGGGCCTGGAATGAACACTTCGGCTAAAGAACTTCGTTTTGACGATGGTTGACACCCCCGCAGCACGGTGAAAGCGTACCTTGTTGGCCGCCTGGGTTTCCACTATTTCTTGGTCTTGACGTGCGACGTGACGCAGAAATGGCCAAACGAGCATCCGTACCGCCCACTCCGGCGCCCAGCGATTTTCCACGTGCAAGGTGCCGTGCACCTGGGTTAGCAAGTCGTTTATGGGGCTGAAATGGATGGTGAAATACAGTGCGCTACCGTCTTGCTAGCGATACTCGAGCTGTGCCGACCCAGCCGCCGCAATAGCGAAATGCGAGCGTTCCAGTTCACGTGGCGACTCAAACATTCGCGACTGGGCTTTTTGCGTTTTGAAATTCAAACGACTATGGCGTCGTTTTACATCCTGTAACGGCAGTTTTGGCCGACACACACTAACCGAGTCGATATCGAAACAATGGCAACATAACCCTATACGTGTGCATGGTCCGGAATGGCCTGCGCCGCCGAGACATCGGCCTTCAGAGAAGCTATCGTGCTCTTTGAGGATATCTACAGACGGCAATAATCTGCGCCTTTACAAGCAACAAGCCATGAACCGGTTTTCCGGGTCATGGCTTGTTGCTTGCTGCGTCTTTGATACTCATACATTGCTAGACACGGCCGGGTTGTTGTCACCGCTCACGCCTGGGTTGTTGTCGCCGCTAACGCTGGGGTTGTTATCGCCAGCCAATGCCGCAACAGTGTAGCTCGAGACTGCCGGGTTGTTGTCACCGCTCACGCCTGGGTTGTTATCGCCGCTGACGCTGGGGTTGTTGTCGCCAGCCAATGCCGCAACGGTGTAGCTCGAGACTGCCGGGTTGTTGTCACCGCTCACGCCTGGGTTGTTGTCACCGCTGACGCTGGGGTTGTTGTCGCCACTGACGCCCGGGTTGTTATCGCCAGCCAATGCTGCAACGGTGTAGCTCGAGACTGCCGGGTTGTTGTCACCGCTTGCGCCAGGGTTATTGTCACCGCTAACGCCGGGGTTGTTATCGCCTGCCAATGCCGCGACGGTGTAGCTCGATACCAGCGGATTATTGTCGCCTGGGTTGTTATCGCCATTGGCAAAAGCCGGGCTGGCGATAATGGCGGCGGAAAACAGTAAGGCGGCGATTAATTGGGTTTTCATGATCAAGCTCCTGTCTTTATTTAAGTGGAAACGTGCTTGCCCTTAGGGCTGAATGCATCGTTGACAGAAACGAGTCTAGGCTTCGAAGGTCCGATGATTAAGATCGGGCGGTGGAAGGAATAATTCCAGTTTTTAGAACAATAACGAATTGGGGCGTCGCCAGATTTATATGAACCGAGACGGGGCGCGGGTTTGCCGGGAATGTCCGAGGCATTACTATGCTTTTCGCAACAATATATTGCCGTTAGTGATGGCTTGAAACGCGGCGATTCACGGGCTCGGATGCGTTTCACGCACGTCTTCAACTGGTTCGACAAGAATAGGTGTTTGCGCGCCGCGTCCAAGCCGCCCGATTCAAGCATTCGGCGCTTCCGGCGCCAGTGATGTTACGATCCCGACTTTACAAGCAAGCTGGAAGTCATCATGTACACCTGCCAAAACCAACCCTGCCGCGAACGCTGGGAAGCCTCAGACCTGGAATTCGTCAATGAAGGACAGGGCTATTTCTTTCGCTGTCCTTTGTGTGGCGCACGCAATAAAGTTGTCGAAAAGACGGTGCCTGGGGGCCCTCGCGTTTTCGAGCAAGAACGCCGCTGAAACAACCATGTCGCGCACGCTGTCACGAGTCTTAACGACAGCTGCCGCCACGCTTACAACTTGACGACAAGTTGAAACCGTTTGCAACAACGCTTTGTACACGGGGCTTCGCGCCTTACGCTAGGGAACTGGTAGCACAACCCTTGCTTCGGATACGCCCGTGAATAAAATCATTCAATACACCGCGCTGGTTGCTTGCAGCAGTTTGTTGGCCGCTTGCATAGTCGCACCGCCTCCGCCCCCGCCACCCGACCCTCATATGGCGGGCTTGCATCGCGCCGAGCAAATCGAACAGCGCATCGACCACGAATCGCGCAGCATTGACGCCCATGTCGCTCAGGGCTACTACCCGCCGCCGCGCGGCAACCAGCTTCATCAACGGCTCGCGGCAATCCAGCAGGAAGAGCACGATATGGCAGCGCAACATGGCGGCGGGCTAAGCGGCGAAGAACAGCGCACGCTAAATCAAGAGCTCGACGGCACCGCCCAGGTCATCGGACAGTAAGCAAGCCAACGAGCGGGACGTTAAGCGCAAATCGCAGCGGCCTTCCCCACTGAGCAAGCTCCCACACCACACAAAAAGCCCGCGACCGGCTGCTTTGTGTTGCGTGTGGCGAGCAGATCAGAAACCATGCATGAAATTGCTAAGGCCCTGCTTGGTTGAGCCAAACTCAAGCCAGGCAGGCTGTGCAAACCGCTACCCGCAGGCCCTGACAGCCTGTCATTTTTTAGCAACAACTGAGTAAAAGTCGCGGAAGGTTCTGGCAAAAGCCATATACGCAGACGGATAATTGAATTCAGATTTGGAGAAATACCATGGACACGAAACCTGCCCGCATCCCAGCCCCCGATAAAGTGGTGAGCGCTGATCCGGAACCGGTTGCCGTGGAATTTCTTGCGACCGAGTTGCCTGAGCATGTCCGTGCTTTTATCGACGAACTGCGTAAAGAAACGTCGACGCAAAAATAAGCTTGGCGACCACCCGGCAATGCGCATCGGAATAAACTGATTTCGCGCGTTGCTTTGTATTATTCACAGTACCGCATGTAATCCTACGGTCTGCTCCTGGTGCGCATATTACATGGCGCACTGGGCCCGTCTCTATTTTCCATCTGCCGATAGCCCACCATGCGTAAACTCACGCGACCCTTTTTTGTCGTGCTGACTGCCTTGGCCACGACCCTGGCCAGCCTGACGCCAACCGCCCAGCCCCGAGCGGCCGAGGTAGACGAATCGGCCCTGATGAATGTGATCGCACAAGCATCACAACGCTTGGCGCTAGCCGATACCGTGGCGCGCTATAAATGGCTTAAATCGCAAGATATCGCCGATCCACCCCGCGAAAACACCTTGCTAAAAAATGTCATGCAACGTGCGCCCGATTATGGCGTCGACCCGCAATTCGCACGCTCGTTTTTCCGTGACCAGATCGAGGCCAACAAATTTATCCAGCAGGCGCTTATCGCCGATTGGCGCCAGATTCCGCCCGCCCCCGAAGCGGCGCCCGATTTGGCCACGAGCATCCGCCCCAAGCTCGACCAGCTCACGCTGACCATCTTGGCCGCGCTGAACCGCATCGAACCTTTGCGCCAGGCTGACGACTGCCCCATCAGGCTGGCTCACAGCCTGACCGAGTGGCATCGCCTCAACGCCAGCGATGCCTTGCACGAGCAGGCCTTGGAACGGGCAATGACACATCTGTGCATCAAAGGTGGCGTCGGCGCGACAGCCTAGGCGATATGAATGGCTATACGTTGGCCGCTATCCAGGGCGTGACATGCGCCCGCCCCTGCTGCACATACTGCCTGAGCAACACGTAGGTCTCCTGCTCAAACGCGGGCGGCCGGGCGCGTGCAGCCAAGTGCGCGGCCAGGCAGGCATCGACGTCCTCGGCCGCACCCACACTGCATAGATAACTCCAGTCCTGCACCAAATGCCGCACCGGCGCGCCCTGGGCGAGCGCTACTTCGGTCAAGACCACGGGACCGGCGTAAGGCCAAACCTGCACCCGCCACCCCTCCAGCGCCAGACGCGCCCGGCTACGCGCGGCGGCCGCGGCTTCCGCCCCCACACATGCGCCACCGCACCGTTTTTGCATATAAGCCGAGCACGGCGCACCGGGCTTGAGACCTTTTTCCAAGCCCAGTTGAACCCGACACAATTGGTGCTGATCGGCCAAAACACCCAGTGCGGCCTCGGCTTCGCGTCGCGACATAAATAGACCGAACAAGGCCACCTCATGCGAGAAATCGTAGTCGCGCGCATGCACCAAACGCGGTGCATCGGCAGTTTCCGGGAAGCGCCAGGCACACAGTGACGCGCCGTTGCGGGGTTTTTTATTGTGTTGCGGCGCAAGCTGGTTAACCAGTTGCGCCTGCCGCAGTAAAGCGCCCAACTCCCCACCCGTCTCAATACATTCGACCCGGCGCACTTGTAGCGCCAGCTTCACGTCGCGAGCCGGACGTTTTTCACGAATAAAGTGCGCGCTGACTCTGCGCTTGAGATTTCGGCTCTTACCCACATAGAGCGGAACGTCTTGCTCGCCATAAAAAATATAGACGCCTGCGCCGGTCGGTAAGTTGTCGAGCGTAACGCTATCCAAAGCGGAGGGCAGGCTAAATCCGCTAACCAATTGCGCCACCGCGGCTTGAATCGCCGCTGCGGGGCGCAAAGCATGTAGCTTCTGCCAAAACTGCCACAACAAGTCCGCATCCGACAACGCACGATGCCGTCCCGACGGCTGCAGCCCGTGTCGCTCGATCAAAGCATCGAGGCCATGCCGCTTTTCCGCGGGAAACAAAGCGCGCGACAGTCTGACCGTGCACAGCACATCGGCGCTGAACGGTATATCCACGCGCTGAAATTCATTTTTCAGAAAACCATAGTCGAAGCGGGCGTTGTGCGCGGCAAAAAGCCGCCCGTCAAGACGCTGCACAAGCTCGGTCGCGATCGCGCCGAATGTCGGCGCACCTTGCACCATCGCATTGTCGATCCCTGTCAGGCGCTGGATAAACTCGGGAATCGCTTGCTGAGGATCGACCAGCGTCGACCATGTCGACACGCCATCCCGACTGATTTCAACCACTCCAATCTCGGTAATGCGGTCGGTCGCTGCGTTGCCACCCGTCGTTTCCAGGTCGACAAAAACCAGCGAGCGCTCTAATCCGGCGCAAATCGAATCGATCTCAGCGCTAATGGGCAGCGGTATGAACGGAAGAGGTGTAAGACTAGGCATGCGGCATTCCGGACAAACGGTAAAAGAGCCATTTTATGCGTTATGCGAATCGGCACTCGAGACAATAAAAAAACCCCTGCGCAGGGCAGGGGCCAGATTCTGTACAGCAACAGAACAGACGGAAGGCGCTTTTGGCCAACCGGCCTATCGGACGTGCAGCGCGTAAGCCATCACAGCTCTTGCGAAGAACGCCCCCAAACCTGTCGCTGCGCGCCAAGCCCCCCGAGGGTCAAGCAAACTTGGGATCGGCCCGGCGTTTTCTTGAGAAGCCCGTTGTAAGCTTAAACCGGCTTGATATTCGCGGCTTGCTTGCCCTTCGGGCCCATCTTGACTTCGAAAGAAACGCGCTGCGTTTCCTTCAGTGTCTTGAAGCCTTCGGTACGAATTTCAGAAAAATGCGCGAACAGATCTTCGCCACCTGCGTCCGGGGTGATGAAGCCAAAGCCTTTAGCATCGTTAAACCATTTGACGATACCGGTTTCCATAAAGTCTATTTCCTAAAAGTTAAATAAAGGAGCTTGCGCCCCCAAGGTAAGTTCATAGTGCCAAAACAGCATCCGTCCGGAACTGAAGCGCCCCGGCAGATTGTTTCATCATCTTTCAACAAAGAACTTTCCCGCCCTCGTTTATAAGGACAGCGCGAACCCTCGTCAAGTCATTTCTTTATTACGTTTTTTTAATAAGGGCATTAACAAACAGTCTTTGATAACAATATCTTAGGAAAATCACGGGTTTATTCTCAGATGGAATAAAAATATTAAAAACCATGCTTTGGTGTTTACCCGGTTGCAGATATGCTCCGAAGCGGTAACATCTGGTTACAAGCTCAATCACGCCGAGCATCACACGAGGACCAATCATGCTGCCGGAAATCAAGCGTTTTGCCGACCGCCTGTTGCATAGCCGCCGAGTGTCGACACCCCCGTCCACGGCCCCCAGCCGCCCGTCCTTGATCGATGAAATGCATTACCGCTGCGGCGATCACTGGCAAAATCTGCTCGCGTCGCCCATGGACGCCCGTCACTATGTGCTGGAAGACTGGAACACCGCTTTGCCGGCCGTGTTCGAGCCGTCCGATATGCACTATGAAGATGAGCCTTACAGCCGCGGCGAAGCACGCAATATGCGCAGACGGCAGGCCTGAGTCGGTCACCCCGGCTCAGCCCAAACAGGGATTTTTTCAAGTCAAAATGGAACTTTTTCGCCTGGAAATCATCGCCTGACGCAAGCGATGGTTTTCGATGCTTGACAAGCCAATTATGGTGTAGCAATCGCGCAACGACGCGTGATTGACTACCCTGTCCGCACCTCTTCAGACCCCGCCCCAAGCCATACCCATCAAGCGTTCCAGCTTCTAAAAGCGACTGTTTCTATTTTCTAAATAGACTATTGCGTCTTTCGGCATAGCCCTCCTCCAGCATGTCTTTACACTCTGGCTTCGTCAGGAAACGATTCTGACGTGCACCGCAAAACAACGCGCTGCCACACAGAACACTCGCTTGCCAGGTTCATTTTTTTGTAGCTTGAGCGCGACAGCATTTTCTAAAGCCGGGTTTAAACGACTCGTTCATGTTTTTGGAGCTAAAACGAATGAAAAAGACACTTCTAGTTGCAGCGCTGACCGGCGTATTCGCCACGGTTGCTCACGCACAAAGCAGCGTGACCCTGTACGGCCTGTTGGATGCCGGCATTAGCTACACCAACAATACCCGCACCGCGACTGGCGTTGGCGGCAGCGCTGTCAAAATGTCCAGCGGCCTGCTGCAAGGCGATCGCTGGGGCATGAAAGGTGCTGAAGATCTCGGCAACGGCCTGAAGGCAGTGTTCGACTTGGAAAGCGGCTTCAACATCGGTACGGGTGCTTTGGGCCAAGGCGGTCGCGAATTCGGTCGTAACGCGTATGTCGGTCTGTCGAGCGACACCGCTGGCACCGTCACGCTGGGTCGTCAAAACGAATTTATGTACGACTACGTCAGCCACCTGTCCTTGGATAACTTCAACGGCAACGGCGGCACCGTATTCAACCATCCGCTGGACAATGACAACACGGGCGGCACCTTCCGCGTTGACAACTCGGTCAAGTACACAAGCACCAACTACAACGGCCTGACCTTCGGCGGTTTGTATGGTTTCTCGAACCAAGCTGGCGGCTTCGCAAACAACCGTGCATATAGCTTCGGCGCAGCGTACAACAACGGCCCGATCGCGGCAGCGTTGGGCTACACGCAGCTGAACAACAGCGGCACACCGACGGCTAATGCAGCAGGCGGCGCAGTTGATAACAGCACGACCAGCGGCGACGCAACGCTCAATTCGCAGCGTCAGCGCACCTTCGGCGGCGGCTTGAACTACACGTTCGGCCCGGCTAACGTTGGTTTCGTTGTCACCAATACGCAGTTGAACAACGCAACGGGCTTTGGTACGGGTGGCGGTTCGACCATCACCAGCCCCGCATCGGTTCGCTTCACGAACTATGAAGTCAACGCACATTACAGCCTGACCCCGGCAGTCACCTTGGGCGCAGCTTACACCTACACCAATGGCCATTTCGCCAACGCGGCAGGCGCCGCATCGCCGAAGTGGAACCAGTTCAGCCTGTTGTCGGATTACGCACTGTCGAAGCGTACCGACGTGTACGGTGTGGCCACGTATCAACGCGTGAATGGCGACTTTGCTCAACAAGGCACGACGCTTATTCCGGCAGCCTTCCAAGGTGCTGACACCAGCATTGGCGGTGCATCTGCATCGAACAACCAAGTGGTTCTTGGCGTTGGTCTGCGCACCCGCTTCTAAGCATGTGTTTGTTGAAGTAGTGTAAGAAGTCATGAAAGGCACCGTTCGCGGTGCCTTTTTTATTGCGCCGCGATTGATCTATCGAACCGCCGCGCCAGCATCGCCGCAAATGCTTGTTGCATCACCTCCACCTGGGTGTTTTTATAAGCCAGAATTGAGCCCTTCGGTTCCGGGTGCACCAGCATGGTGGCATTCGCCTCGAACACGACAATCCGCCCGTCGGGCAATTGCGAAAAATCGATTCCCGCATAGTCCAGATTCAAGCGCGAGCCCACTGCGTCCAGCACCGCCATCGCGCGCTCACCGAGCACCGCTTGGGGGTCGCTCAGGAAGCGAGCTTCCTCGTCCTGCTTCCAGGCATGCGCCAACATATCGGCCGAAAAATAATGCACCAGCCACGTCGGCGAGATGGCCAGGTGATAGGGGTAGGGACGGCCGTCGATAAAAATCATCCGGTATTTGCGAAAAAATCCATCCGTCGAGCGAAAATCGTAAAACCGCGTGACATAAAACTCGGGCGCCACATCGTGCTCGATATGCTCAAACACCGCGTCGATTGAGTCGACCTTCACCAAACCCTCTCCGCCATGTGTAGCCACAGGTCTGACCAAGCAAGCGCCTGCGGCTTGCGCATTGAGCTGCTGCCGTAATAAAACATCGCAGCGAGCGCGCTCAACGCGCCACACTTCCGGCACCAGCAAATCCGAAATACCCGCCAACAACGCGGGCAATTTATCGCGCGCGGTATGCGCCACGGCCTCGGGCGGGTTCAGCATAGGCCGACCAAGACGCAACGCAAACGCCTGCAATCTCGATAAGATCGGCCCCGCCACGTCAGGATCGCCGATGGCGTTGAATACCTGCGTCGAGCACGGCAGCGCCGCCAGCATCGTGGCGTCAGCGCCGACAGGCGCGTATTCGATCATATATTCGATACGCCGCGTGGCCTGCGGTGCGAACCAGAGATCAAGCGGCACGTTGCCTCGCCCGGCGGCGCAAATCAACAAGACCGTCGGTGTGGCCGCGTGCAATACGTCGGGCACAGTATCGAACAGATACTGCCGGCAATAAGCGGCGTTGGCATGCTGCTGCGCCTCGTCGGCGCGCCCGGTATCGCGCAACAACACGGCCAGATTGCGGTGCGCCACCACCAACTCGGGATCGACTCGCAATGCTAGCCTGTACCAGGACTCAGCTTGCGGCTTGCGCCCAGCCATTAGGTAGGCGGTGCCTATATTGTAGATATCAAGTGCCGAGCCGCTTTGGAGTGCCAAAGCGGCCATGCGGCAGGCCAACGCATCGCTGGCCCGCCCTATCATGTCGAGGGCCGCGGAGAGTCCCTGGTAAGCCTCAGGCGCGAGCGCATCGCCAGCGATAGCGGCTTGATACGCTTCCCGCGCCCGCTCAGCATCCAATGCCGCCAAGGCGGCCGCCCCGGCGGCCAGCCAATCGGCGGAGACCGCGGCGACAGACGCGGCGTCTTGAGGAGTGAGGGAAGGAAAAAGTGGGATAGTAGATCTCGACATAGTGCACGGACGTTAGACCGGGACAAAACCCCATGCCGCCGGCATGCTTATTTGAATCATGTCCTTCGTGAACCCAATGCCGGAATGAAAAAGCTTCCACCGTGAGCCCAAGTGGAAGCTTTTATTCCCATCAGATGCTACGGACTTACTGGCGCTTCTTTTCTTCTTTTTTGACCTTCTTAATGGCTTTTTTCTCTTTCAAAGTTTTTGCCGGTTCTTTTTTGACGGCTTTCTTGGCGTCCTGTGCTTTGCTCATGATCGACTCTCCACTTGAAATAAATACGAATAGTGCTGCATGGGGTCAGTATGCCGGAATCTACGACAAAACCTTACTCCAGTTTCAACGTCGCGAACAAATTCTATCGAGTCGGTTTGCATAAGCCAAGCGCATCAGTTGATATATCCGATGCGGCCTAGAGCATCTCCACCCTATTGCGCCCTTTGGATTTCGCCTGATACAAGGCTCCGTCAGCGGCGCCCAGCAGAGCCGCGACATCGGCAAAGTCGCCAGGCGCCCCACTTGCGACACCGATACTGACGGTCACACATCCATGTTCGCTGGCCGAATGCGGCAGAGTCATCGCGGCGACCGATTCACGGATAGATTCAGCCAAAGCCAAGGCGCTCTCTTTCAAGGTATTCGGCAACACCACGACAAATTCCTCACCGCCGTAACGGGCGGCAAGATCACCTGGCCGGTGAATGCTGTCGTTAATGCGGCACCCCACCGCAATCAGCGTGCCGTCACCGGTTTGATGACCATAGGTATCGTTATAGGCTTTAAAACGATCAATATCGATAAACAGTACCGACAATGCCTGCTGCGCGCGTTGCGCACGCAGCCACTCCAGATCGAGGATTTCATCGAGGGTGCGACGGTTCACCAAACCGGTCAAGCCGTCGGTGCGAGCCAGCTCCAGCAATTCGCCTTCGGCGCGCGCGCGTTGCCTGAATTGAGAAGAGAACATCATCGACAGACCGACAAACGCCAGGCCGAAAATCAACATCACCGAGCCGATCACTAGCGTGCGCCGCTTCCACGGCGCGTAAACGTCGTCTACGGCCACGCCAATATTGAGCTCCATCGGCAAGCCCGGCAGCTTATCGAAGACATACAGCCGACGTATCCCATCAATCGCAGCCGTACCGACAAAAGACCCGTGCTCGGCCGCCGAAAATTTGGTGAAGTTAGCGGTATTTTTCATGTTTGCGCCAATACTCGACGCATCAAAGGGTTGCCGCATCAGCACCGTGCCATCGGTCAACGTCAAAGCAATCGCGCCGCCCGGCCCGAGCGATAAACCCTCAAACAAATTGCGGAAATATTGCAAACTCAAACCGAGTATCACGACTCCGCCAAAGGATCCGTCAGGGTTGGAAATCCTGCGACTTAAAGCGATTGTCGGATCGCCCCCACTCAGACGAGACTGGAAAGGATGACTGATAAACAAACCGACATTCGGATTATCTCGCTGCACCGTAAAGTAATCGCGGTCCGAAAAATTGCCCTTACGCGGCGTGTCCTCATCTTGTTCGTCGATCGCTATATTGCCGGCGGCATCGAGCACCAGCATCTTGCCGGGATATTTCGCGGCGACCGCACGATTAAACAACAAGGCACGCTGTAAATGCAGCGGCAAGGCGCGAACTTCCGGTTGCTGCCGGCTATCGACCACGGCCTGCAATGACAACGCATAGATTTCGAAATTACGGCTAATGTCGCGCTCGGCAATCAGCGCCACATTCGTTGAAGTCACCCGACTATGTTCTAAAGCATCCTCGCGACCCTGGTAGAGCACCAGGCCGCATAAGCAAAACATCACCAGTGCGGCGACGATGCCACAGTAGAAAATTGCACTGGGGAATACGGAAACCATCCGTATAACGGCGCTACTGAGCGCCCCAGGCATGTCGTTACGTTGCCTCATATTCATCCTGATCACGATCAGTGACGCGTCGTGCTATACAACAAGCTGTTACAGCCAAAGGCACGCACCGCATTAACGCGCCTCGATAGCGAGGTTTCCAAGACCAAGACAAGATCAGTATGCGGCGAAAATAAATCCTGCGATATGACCGTTTCCGACACTAGCCGGCCACCGAGCTTTGCTGTAACGGCCGCAGGAGTGCGCCCATGCTGGGCGCACATAAAAAAATCGCTTAAGTGCGCAAACACTTAAGCGATTTAATTTACAGCAGAATAACTGGTGCGGCTGGCAGGATTCGAACCCACGACCCCTTGGTTCGTAGCCAAGTACTCTATCCATCTGAGCTACAGCCGCACACCGAGAAAGAGATTATAACCACATTTCACAAAAATGGAAGGGGTTTAGCAAAACTTTTGCTGCGCCGGTATTCCGCACCGACCGGCCGCGATGGGTGTACCCTGGAGAACTCGAAGCCCGTAGGCGTCTCAAAGTGAACTCCGTACTATTATGAACAAAGCCTTCGTCAAAGAATCCGACGATCAGGATGATGACCTCGAAGCCGGCCAGCCGGCGATCCCGCCCGGCGCCAAAAACTATATTACACCGGTCGGCTATCAACGTCTTAAAGATGAGATGCTGCACCTGATCGATGTCGCACGCCCCGAAGTAGTACGCACCGTGTCCTGGGCCGCATCCAATGGCGACCGCTCGGAAAACGGCGATTACATTTACGGCAAGCGGCGTTTGCGTGAAATCGATAAACGCATTTATTTTCTGACTAAGCGGCTGGATCTGGTCGAAGTCGTCGATTGCCGCCGCTCCGATGCCGAAGATCAGGTGTTTTTCGGCTCGACGGTCACCTATGCCGGTCCCGACGGGATCGAGCACCAAGTGACGATCGTCGGCATCGACGAGGTCAACCTCGATATCGGTCACGTCAGTTGGATCTCGCCGATCGCCCGCGCGCTGGTCAAAGCACGGGTCGGCGATACGGTCGCCTTACATACGCCGGCCGGCATAGTGCCTACCGAGATTATCGACGTCACCTACCCGCCGATGGATGAATCCTAGTGTACTGCCCCACAAATTAATTGACGGGACAGCACACGGCTTCAAATATCGTCGCGCTCGCGCGTGACGCGCATCGAGGATGCGCCGCCATCCTGCCGCGTCGAGTTTTCGTCGCTGGGTTTGTCGCGGGCAATCCGCAGCACGTCAGGGTTGGTCCGAACCCGACGCATCACGTTGGCCAGGTGGACGCGGTCTTTGACCTGCAGGATAAAGCGCAATTGAGTTGATTCCTGCAGCAGATTCTCATCCATCGAGATATGCGCAATATTCGCATCGGCCGAGGTAATGTCAGCCGCAACCCGCGCAAATACACCGCGATGGTTGCACACGATAACCCGTATCGCAACGTCGAACAGACGGCCCGGTTGCGGCGCCCAGGCCACGTCGATCCAGCGCCCCGGGTCGCGCTTGTGAATTTTTTGCGCGACACGACAATCGGCCGTGTGAATTGCCATCCCCAAGCCAATGCCAATATAGCCCATGATGTTGTCGCCCGGAATCGGGTGGCAACACGCTGAAAGCTGCACCGACATCCCTTCGGTGCCGGTAATCACCACCGGCATACCCGCGCCGCCGCTCGTCAGCATCCCTTCGTGGATCCGCGGCAGGTCGTCGGAATCCGCATCGCGACCGCTAATCAGCACTTCGATGCGCTTAGCCATCACGGCCGCGACACGACGCCCCAGGCCGATATCGGCGAAGATTTCCTGCTTGCTCTTGTTGCCGGTCCATTGAACCAACTTGTCCCAGACCTCCGGCGTGACATCCGCCAGCGCGATGCCATAGGCTTTGAGCGACTGCTCAACCAGGCGCTCGCCAAGCTGGACCGACTCGGTCAAGCGCATCGTTTTGAGATAATGGCGGATTGCCGAGCGTGCCTTGCCGGTGCGCACAAAGCCCAGCCAGGCCGGATTGGGCTTCGAATACGGCGCGGTAATGACTTCGACGATATCGCCGCTTTTCAGTTCGGTGCGCAAAGGCAGCAACTCGTTGTTGATCTTGACCGCAACGCATTGATTGCCCAAGTCGCTATGCACCGCATAAGCGAAATCGAGTGCGGTCGCGCCGCGCGACAGCGGCATGATTTTCGACTTCGGCGTAAACACATACACCGCGTCGGGGAACAGGTCGATCTTGACGTGTTCGAGGAATTCGGTGGAATCGCCGGCTTCCAGCTGGATGTCGAGCAGCGACTTCAACCACTGATGCGCACGCTTCTGGACGTCGTTAAGGTCCGCGCTGCCGTTTTTGTAAAGCCAATGGGCCGCCACGCCGGATTCGGCGATCTCGTGCATATTACCGGTGCGGATCTGGAACTCGATCGGCGTACCGAAGGGGCCAACCAGCGTCGTATGCAGCGACTGGTAGCCATTCACCTTCGGAATCGCAATGTAGTCCTTGAATTTACCCGGCACCGGCTTATACAGCGCGTGCAACACGCCAATGCAGGTATAGCATTCGAGCGAAGAGCCGACCACCACCCGAAACCCGTAGACATCGAGCACTTGCGAAAACGACAACTGCTTGTCGCGCATCTTGCGGTAAATGCTGAAGATGGTTTTTTCGCGGCCAGTTACATCGGCTTTGACCTTGGAATCGAGCAAGGCCTTCTGCACCGCGTCGAGAATTTTGCCGACTACCTCGCGACGATTGCCGCGTGCCGCCTTGACGGCTTTTTCGAGGGTGGCGTAACGACGCGGGTTGAAATTCGCAAAGCTCAGTTCCTGCAGCTCGCGATAGGTATTATTCAAACCCAGGCGGTGCGCGATCGGTGCGTAGATATCGATGGTTTCGCGGGCCACGCGGCGGCGTTTTTCCACCGACACGGCGCCCAGCGTACGCATATTGTGCAGACGGTCGGCGAGCTTGATGAGTATCACGCGGACATCGCGGGCCATCGCGAGCAGCATCTTGCGGAAATTTTCCGCCTGAGCTTCTTCGCGATTGCGAAATTCCATTTTGTCGAGCTTGGACAAGCCATCGACCAGCTCCGCAACCTTGGCGCCAAAGGGCTCAGCCAGCTCAGCCTTGGTCACGCCCTGGTCTTCCATCACGTCATGCAGCAAGGCTGCCATGATCGACTGGGCATCGAGCTTCCAGTCGGCGCAGATTTCGGCAACGGCGACCGGATGGGTGATGTAGGGCTCGCCACTCTGGCGATACTGCCCAAGATGGGCCTCATCGCTAAAGTGAAAGGCGGCCTTGATGTCTTTCAGCTCCGACTTGCTCAGGTAGCCCGAAAGAACCTGGGTCAGCTTGGCAATCGAAACGACGTCGGACTTGCGGGGCTGCTCGGGCGTCGCGGTCGGCCCGAATAAATGCCGGAACGATTGTTCAAGCACCGCGTCGATATATTTGCGAGCCGAGGCGCCTTTGCTGACGGGCAGAGGAAGCGTCTCCGTCGTGGAGGCAGGGGTGGAATGCATATTCGCCTCCTTACGGTAATAATCTGGCGTTGAACCGCCGACCCGACACGCTAGCGCGCGCTTAAGTCGTGGGCCCAGGCATCAGCCCCGGCCCGCTTTATGCAACACGCTCAAACAGGTACTTTTTTCAACATTTCGATGCCGACCTTGCCTTCGGCGATCTCGCGCAACGCAACCACGGTGGGTTTGTCGCGGCTTTCGACTTTGGGCGTATGACCCTGAGCCAGTTGGCGCGCACGATAGGTTGCGGCGAGCGCGAGCTCAAAACGGTTAGGAATCTGCTTGAGACAATCTTCAACGGTAATGCGAGCCATAGTGTGTCCTTCGTTATATGGTTGTTATTCTACCTTACTGCGGGCTTACTCCGCCTGCGGCGAATGTATTCCCAATTGCACAAACAATTCGTGATGGCGTGCACGCTGCGATGCAAAGCGCAGACGTGTCGCGGCAACAACGGTTTGCAGCTCGGCCAGCGCGCGCTCAAATGCTTCGTTGATCACGACATAATCGCATTCCGGCGCATGAGCAATCTCGCTGCCGGCTGCCAGTAAGCGCCGCACGATGACATTCTGCTCGTCCTGGCCGCGTTTCTTCAGGCGTTCTTCGAGGGCGGCCAACGAGGGCGGCAAAATAAAAATACCCACCACATTCTGGAATTGACGACGCACCTGCTGGGCACCCTGCCAGTCTATCTCCAGAAGCACATCGGTGCCCTTCTTCATCTGATCTTCGATCCAGACACGCGAAGTGGCATAGTAGTTGCCATGCACCTCGGCGCTCTCGATAAATTCACCTTCAGCCCGACGCGCCAGAAAATCTTCGACGCTGACGAAATGATACTGCACGCCATTGGTTTCCTTGGGACGCGGCGCGCGCGTCGTGTAGGAAATCGACAGACGAATCGCGTCATCCTGAGCCAGCAAGGCGTTCACCAAGGTCGACTTGCCCGCGCCCGACGGCGCAATCACCATAAACAAATTGCCGGGGTACTCACCCATGTAAGGGTCGCGGCCGACGGCGATACCGCTGCTTTTGTAGTCGTTCATGACTTACTCCAGATTCTGCACCTGTTCGCGCATTTGTTCGATCAGTAGTTTCAGCGTCATCGACGCATCCGCCAATTCCTTAGCTGCGGCCTTCGAACCCAAGGTATTGGCTTCGCGATTCAATTCCTGCATCATAAAATCAAGCCGCTTGCCCACCTTGCCGCCCTTCTTGATCACGTGACGGGTTTCGCTCAAATGCGCGGTCAGGCGCGTCAGTTCTTCCGCGATATCGATGCGGATGCCGTATATCGTGACTTCCTGGCGGATCCGCTCGGCGATTTCATCACGGCTTAAGGGATTAGCTGCGGTATTTGCGCCATTCGGATCACCGTCCGCCGGCAAGACTATGCCCAACGCATCGCGCAAACGTTCGACAATTTTCTGTTGATGGCGCACGATCAATTCGGGCACCAACGGTGCGATCCGTGCAACGATGGCTTCCATCTCGGTGACGTTGGCGAGCAACATATTCGCCAGTTGTTCGCCTTCGCGCGCGCGCACCTCGATCAATTCCTGGATCGCTTCGCGGCCACAGGCCAGCACGGCATCGCGCAGCACCTCAGCCGACACCGAACTCTCGGCCAACAAACCGGGCCAACGCAGGATCTCGCCGACACGCAACCGTCCGGCATCGCGGAACACTCCGACCACCGCGTGCTCCAATGCGGCCAACTCAGCCAGCGCTTCGTGGTTCAGCGCACTGGTCGAGCTGGTGGCCTCGCCGCGCTGGATATTGACACGAATATCGATCTTGCCGCGCGACAACTTGTTCATCAGCATTTCGCGCAAGGTCGACTCGCAGCCGCGGACATCTTCCGGCATTCTGAAATTCAGATCCAGAAAGCGCGAGTTCACCGTGCGCAATTCGACCGAGACACTGGCTCCGCCCGCAGCGGTCGAATTCGGATTGGCGTCGGCGGCCAGTTCCTGCGTCACGCTGGCATACCCTGTCATGCTGTAAATCATCTGCTTCTCGCGGTTAGAGAGCCTCACGGCCCTGATTCAATCCTGTTGCACGCAAATCCAACTTGCGCGCTTTAACTGCCGAATTATCGCACTTTAAAAAGCTCCACCGCATTCCAATGCACCTAGGAGTGTTACCAGGACCTGTTCACGGTAATAATGGGCCGGCGAACACCCCCCTATATATTTCTTTCACGGCTTGCCCGCTATACAGGGCGAGACACCTTCCACCGCCTTGTGGCGGCATTTGGGTGGGTCGGCGCGTTCCGCGCTAAAATCGAGGTATTCCGGGTATTCCCGCTCCTTCTTTCGAAAACCACCCGATGAGCACCTCTATCCAGCGCCCAAGCGGCCGCCCAGCCGACGCCCTGCGCGACATCAAGATCACGCGCCATTTCACCAAGCATGCCGAAGGTTCGGTTTTGATCGAATTCGGTGATACCCGAGTGATTTGTACCGCCAGCATTGCCGAGCGCGTGCCCGATTTTCTGCGCGACAAGGGTCAAGGATGGTTGACGGCAGAATATGGCATGCTGCCGCGCGCCACCAACACCCGCAACGATCGCGAAGCCGCACGCGGCAAACAAACCGGCCGCACCCAGGAAATCCAGCGCTTGATCGGTCGCGCCTTGCGCGCCGTACTCGATCTGAAAAAACTCGGCTCGCGCACCCTGCACATCGATTGTGACGTAATCCAGGCCGACGGCGGCACACGCACAGCCAGCATCACCGGCGCCTTCGTCGCCGCCCACGACGCCATCTCCAAATTACTCGAGCAAGGACGCATCACCAGCTCGCCGATCAACGATTTCGTCGCCGCGATCTCGGTCGGCATGTATAACGGGCACCCGGTGCTCGACCTCGATTACGCCGAAGATTCGCAATGCGATACCGACATGAATGTCGTGATGACAGGCGCCGGCGGCTTTGTCGAAGTGCAGGGCACCGCGGAAGGCGCGCCCTTCTCGCGCACCGAGATGAATGGGCTGCTCGACCTGGCACAAAAAGGCATCGTCGAATTAATCGCGCATCAAAAAGCGGCGTTGGGGATAGCCGGTGTCTGATCGCGCTTTGGTCCAGGACGGATTACCTGCGGCACAAACCGGCCGCAAGCTGGTGCTCGCGTCGAATAACCCGGGCAAGTTGCGAGAATTTTCGGGCTTGCTCGCGGCGCTCTCGTTTACCGTCGTGCCACAGGGCGAATTGGCTGTGCCGGAAGCGGACGAGCCTTATGCTACATTCCTTGAGAACGCACTCGCCAAAGCCCGTCACGCAGCCCAATTGACCGGACTGCCGGCGCTGGCCGACGACTCGGGCTTGTGCGTCCAAGCTTTGCGCGGCGCACCGGGCGTCTACTCCGCACGTTACGCACAACTGGCCGGCGGCGAGAAATCGGATGCGGCCAACAATGCGCGTCTGCTAGCCGAGCTTGGCCGCCTGCCGACCGGCGCCGACCGGCGCGCCTACTTTTATTGCGTGCTGGCCTTCGTCCGTTCGGCCGACGACCCGCAACCCATCATCGCCGAAGGTCGCTGGGATGGCGAAATTCTTGAAGCGCCGCGCGGTGCGGCGGGCTTCGGTTACGACCCCTTGTTTTATGTCGCAGGCCTCGGCCTGACCGCCGCCGAAATGGACGGCGCGGTTAAAAGCCAACATAGTCACCGCGCACTCGCCTTACGCGAGCTGCTGATCAAACTGGAACGTGAATCTTGACGAACGACAAGCGCACAGGCAAAGGCGCGGGCACCGTGATTCCGATCCGCATCGAAGGCAGCCCAGCCCAAGCCGCCTCGACTGCGGCGAATTTTGCGGCGACACCCCAGAGCGCCGGCACACCGCTGCCAGGCGCGATCGGTGCATTCCTCGCGCCCGGCAAAATCCGCCTGCCGGCCCTGCCGCCACTGGCCTTATATATTCATTTCCCATGGTGCGTGCGCAAGTGCCCTTATTGCGACTTCAACTCGCATGAACACAAAGGAGGCGGAGAATTTCCCGAAGCAGCTTATCTCGATGCCGTACGGCGCGATATCGAACAATCGTTGCCCTTGATCTGGGGCCGCAAGATTCATTCTATTTTTATCGGCGGCGGCACACCGAGCCTGATGTCGGCACAAGGTCTGGACAGCTTGATGGCCCATGTGCGCGCGCTACTGCCGATGGACGCCGATGCCGAAGTCACACTGGAAGCCAACCCGGGCACCTTTGAAGCCGCCAAATTCAAACAATTCAGGCAAAGCGGCGTGAACCGTCTGTCGATCGGCATCCAAAGCTTTAATGAAGCGCATCTGAAAGCCTTGGGACGGATACACGATGGCGCACAAGCGCGCCATGCAATCGAAATAGCACACGATAATTTCGACAATTTCAACCTCGACCTGATGTACGCGCTACCCGGCCAGAGCCTGGCGGAATGCCAGGCAGATCTGGAAACCGCGCTGTCCTTCGCGCCGCCCCATTTATCGCTTTACCATCTGACCCTGGAACCGAACACGCTGTTCCACAAATACCCGCCCGCCCTGCCCGATGACGACGCCTCAGCCGACATGCAAGATTGGCTGTACGAACGCACCGCGCAAGCCGGCTATGGCCGCTATGAAATCTCGGCCTATGCGCAGCCGCATCGAGCCAGCCGCCATAACCTGAACTACTGGCGCTTCGGCGACTATCTCGGTGTGGGCGCCGGCGCGCATAGCAAACTGTCGTTCCCGGAGCGCATCATCCGGCAGGTGCGCTACAAGCATCCGGAAAGCTATATGTTGCATGCGGTCGGCGATACGCCGGTACAGGAGGAGCACGAAGTCGATACCAGCGATCTCCCTTTCGAGTTTATGTTGAATGCCTTGCGGCTGACGGAAGGGTTTCCCGTGTATCGCTTCGCCGAGCGCACCGGCATGACGATGAACGCGATCGAACCCGCATTGCGCGAAGCACAAACCCGCGGACTGCTGGCCCTGGACCACGAGAAAATTGCGCCGACGCTCTTGGGTCAGCGCTTTCTCAACGATTTGCAGGAGCTGTTTCTGAAAGATTGAAGCTCGACTTCCGCGCCGCGTGCCGCGCACCTTTCAGCGCGGCATCGACTCATTTCCCAAACCGCATCGATAAGCTGATCCGCCCGTGAGTACCCATACCCCCGCTGCAGACCCCGACCCCGCGCAAGAAAACTCAGCAAGCTCTTCGAGCGACGCCAGCATCTTCAGACAAAGGACGTTTATCCAATTCTGGGCGGCGCGTTTACTGGCGGGTTTGTCGTTCCAGGTAGTAGCCGTGGCCCTAGGCTGGCAAATCTATGCACTGACCCATAGCGCCTACGCGCTCGGCATGGTGGGCTTGGCCCAGTTTCTACCGATGTTCGCGCTAACGTTGGTGGTGGGCCATGTCGCCGACCGCTACGACCGGCGTCTGGTGGTCAGTATCGGCACAGCGCTCAATGCGCTCGCCGTCATGCTGCTGGCGCTCGGCTCCTGGCAAGGCTGGCTCGGCCCTGCCGGCGTCTATCTGCTCGCCGCGGTTTCGGGTGGCGCACGGGCCTTCGTGACACCGACGCAAATGGCCATGCTGTCCGGGCTCGCGCCGCGCCCCCTGCTGCAACGCGCCACCGCCTTATCCTCGTCGATCGGTCAGACCGCGCAAGTCGCGGGCCCGGCACTCGGCGGCCTGCTCTATGCTTGCGGCGCGCCGGCCGCCTATGGTTGCGCCGCACTCGGCATGGCGCTGAGCAGCATCCTGCTGGGGACCATCAAGATGCAGGCTACAGTGCTGCCACGCGAACCGCTAAGCCGGGCGTCGCTACTATCGGGCATCACCTTTATTCGCGATCAGCCGGTGATACTCGGCGCCATCTCGCTCGACTTGTTTGCCGTGTTGCTCGGCGGCGCCACCGCCCTGCTGCCGATCTACGCCCACGATATTTTACGGGTCGGACCGACGGGCCTGGGCTTGTTGCGCTCGGCGCCGGCCATCGGGTCACTGGCCGCGTCACTGATACTGGCGCGACGTCCGATGCACGCGCATTTTGGCAGGCTCATGTTCAGCGCCGTTATCGTGTTCGGCGTCGCCACCATGCTATTCGGGATTTCGCATAACTTTTATCTCTCGCTGGCAGCGCTCGCGGCCACCGGCGCGGCCGATTCAATCAGCGTGGTGATACGCCAAACCCTTGTACAACTGCGCACCCCCGACGCCATGCGCGGCCGTGTGGGCGCGGTGAATGCCTTGTTTATCGGCACCTCTAACCAGTTGGGCGAGTTCGAATCGGGCATCGTCGCGGGCCTGTTGGGCGCTGTACCTTCGGTGGTGCTGGGCGGTCTGGGCACCGTGGCCGTGGCCTTGCTGTGGATCAAATTGTTTCCGCAACTACGCGAGGCGCGCTCCCTGGACAATTGATGGGAAACCCGCATCCATGGAAATTTTTCCGCAGCGTATAAATCATACGAAAAAATACAGTACAATAGCCGCCTTGTGACGTAAGGGCGCACTCCGCCCGTGTAACGGCGTTGCGATTCAAATAGTTCGCGGCACAAGGGCAGTGTGGTCAAGCAGTTAAGATCAGGCGCCTGGAATGCGTGGCGAACAGCGTGTAGGAAGCGTGGCAGAGTGGTCGATTGCACCGGTCTTGAAAACCGGCAAAGGGAAACCTTTCGTGAGTTCGAATCTCACCGCTTCCGCCAGATATACCCAAAGTCATTGATTTCCTTTAAAGTCAGGCAGTTTTTACTACTGACTGGTACACATGACTGGTACACCCCGGAAGCGCAAGGCTCCGTCAGCCAAGGAAGCTGACATGCCGACCTACATGCGCAAGGACAAACACGGGTACAAATTCGTCCGCCCCATCCCCGTTGAGCTACAGGACGCGCTCGATAAAGCCAATTTCGTGAAGCGACTGGGCCACGACTACCGACGTGCCAAAATCGACTTGGCCGAAGAGGTGGTCAAGAGCGACCGGGAACTGGCCGAAGCCAAGGCAAAATTTGCCGACAAAAACTCACTGGACGCCTACATCAAGCGCGATCCTATTGAACGGCTAAAGTCCGTCAGGGTCTCACCGGAACTCGCAGGCCAACTTGCAGCGCTCTATTTGCAAGGGCTCGACAATGACCTCGCCGCCCGACGAGAAGGGCTGGGCGATGACGAGTTTGATGAGCTGGACAAAAACGTGACCGAGATGCATCAGGCCATAAATCACGCGTTGGCTTCAGGACAAGTTGGCCGTTTTCACGGAACCGTCAATAATATGATCGTGGGACGTGGCTATCAACTCAACGCAACCGACCCTGAGTGGCAAGAACTGACCTATTCGGTACTCCAACACCTTCAGCTCGGCTACAAAACGCTAAAGGCCCGACAGCAAGGAGACCAACTCTCCTCACTCGACCTATCCGCACTACCGCCACCGCTTCCGGCTGCCTGGGAAAAATCGAAGCCCGCCGAAACTCCACGCTCCCCTCGCTTGTCTGACGTGACCCCGCTCTATGACGAATACCTTTCGACGTCGGGTGACAAGACCCGGAGCACCAACCTGTCAATCTGGCAGCGCTTTATCGAATATAACGACGACAAGCTTTTGTCGGCCGCAACCTCTGCGGACATCTTCAAATTTATCAAAGCCCGGCTAAACGACACCGACAAACCATGGAGCCATGGTTACGCGACCGGACGCGCAAAGAAAGTGATCGACGTGGCGTTCTCTCTCGCGACGACATACAACCTAGTCGAAAAAAATCCAGCTGCAGAAGTCGGAGTCCTGCCGAAAATCAGTGCACAAGAAGAGGAAAAGCGCCGCAAGCCCCGTTTTCCATATAAGTCCCACCACCTCAGTAAGCTCTTTGCATCGGAGTGGTACGCCCCTGACTCTGAGCGCTGGACAGGCAAAATGAAGGACGACCTTGGTGCCCGGTACTGGGTTCCCTTACTTTGCATGTGGCATGGACTTCGCGTCGGAGAAGCCGTGCAACTGCAGACGCACGACATCGATTTGGATGAAGTCTTAATTAAAATTCAAGTAGTCGAAAGCAAAGATGAGGTCGGGCCAACCCGTTCCCTAAAAAATAAAGCAACTAAACGCGCCGTGCCCATTCATCCGATCTTGATTGAACTGGGATTTCTTAACTTTGCACATAGTGCCCTGCGACATTATATCAATGGGCCGCTGTTCCCCGCCGCGCTCCCCGACCTAGAAGGCCGCTCACCTAAATGGGGCCGGGCATACGAACAGCCGTTCTTGCGATTTACGCGTGACACACTGGAATTCGGCAGCGGCTACGGTAATCACAGTTTCCGCCATGCGTTGGAAGACAGGATTCGCGCAGCCAAGGCATTAGAACCATGGCCCGAGGGGTTGTCGGGGCAGTACACTGGGCGCGCAACAGTCCGCGCCCAAGATAAAGCGGTGTCCGGAGAAGAAGGCAGCGAGAAGGATTATGGCGATGGCTACGCCCCAGACGCCATCCTGCGCTATATCCGGAAAATTGAATATCCGGATGTCCAGCTCCCACCGCCCTTCAGCACATGGCTGGGTGGACGCAAAGCGGTTAGCACTGCCTTGCTTACACACGTAAAATGCTGGACAAAAACATAATCTGGACGATGCTGATAGTCGGGCTCAACTCGCATCGAAGCGGCTTAGTTACATGTTGACGGCATGACACTCCCTACCGCGCGAATGAATAGCGCGGAGGGACTTTTAACAGCTCGTTAGTCAATTCGCATTAATGCTTGGCGCAAATCGGTTTTGTGGGGTCTTGCGAACATACTTTGAGCCGCATGATGTCCTCATCGGTTAGGATGCCGTGGTCATGCTTCCATTTATCCTGCGCCTGTTTTCGCTCTTCTGCTATGCGGATATTTTCTTTTCCGGCCGCAGCCGACTCCGTCTGGCGAATGTCCAATTCCCCCGTAAGGCTGGCTCGTCTCTGCTCGTCTAGTACACCCACGAACACATTCCCAACAGGTATGGTGCGGGAGTCTGTGATTGCATCATTACCGGGTATGCCTCCTCCTCTTACGTACATGCCCGTCAAAATGCCACCTAAGTTATTCATGTAATCACTGTTCGTGATGTCAACTTGAGCAAAGCAGGTTTTGTTGGTATTGCAAGCGAGCCATGCAACATTGAACTGACCAAGATGAGCCGTCTCGGAAAGGGTTTTTCCTGATTTAAAATTAACTTCTGCCAGATACCCTCCAGGAGCGTTAGAAAATCTCAGGCTGTCCACGTCTTTTAAATTGTAGGCATTGCCGTAAATCTGAATCGCTAAAATAATATTTTTATCACTTGTCCATGCGAGTAGATTGCTGCTTCCGTTTAAATAATTGGCTTCAAAACCGACCCGATTGTCATCGTACACGTTCAGAGTAGACGCCAATTTTTCATGCATTTCCTGTGATGACATTGGCCTCACAGCACAAGCGGAAGATTTCAAGCTAGTTGTCGCCTCGACGGATAAAATTTATGCAGCCTT
>Ga0302178_10000793_pt1 | contig 27853 bp, 23 predicted proteins | sample I_Palsa_E1_3_FD_198790 | JGI IMG/M metagenome (GOLD analysis project Ga0302178, IMG submission 198790) | Peat permafrost microbial communities from Stordalen Mire near Abisko, Sweden - I_Palsa_E1_3 | ecosystem: Environmental > Terrestrial > Soil > Palsa > Peat permafrost | place: Sweden... | reverse complement strand
CCGCGAGTCGGGCCTCGTCGGCACCAATCCGCGGTTCGAACGGCAGAAGCTCCTGATGCAGGCCGGCGCCTATTTTGGCATCGCGCTCGTCACGGCGTTGCTGATCGCGGGCTTCGCGGCGAGCTACGCGCGCAACCGTCTCTACGTCGCGCACGTGCAGGACACACTGCAAGATCTGCCGCCCGCCAGCAGCCTCGCCGGCACACCCGATATGAAGGCGTATTTCGCGCGTGCGCTCGCGCGCCTCGAGGTCATCTCCGGCGCGGAGGACGTCGCGACCCAGTATCAGGGACATCCGCCTTGGCCAATGCGGTTCGGCCTGTTCCAGGGGCGCGCGCTCTCCGAGCAGACGCATGCCGCGTATCTGCGCGAACTCGACGGCACCCTGCTGCCCGGCATCGGCGTGCGCTTCCGGGAGGGACTCAGCGCCAGCGCGAACGACCCACAGGCACTCTATGACTACCTGAAGGGCTATCTGATGCTGGGCCAGCCGCAGCATTTCGACCCCGCCGAACTTGCCGCGCTCGCACGCATCGAATGGCTGCGGATGTTCCCGGAAGACCCAACGATTCAAAAAGCACTTGACAAGCATTTTTCCGCTCTCATAGACGATCCGGTGAAGCCGCGCGCCTTGACGCTCGACAACGCGCTGATTGGGCAGGCACGCTCGACGCTGAAGACTGCCGATCTCGCGACGCTCATCTACGGCAGCGTGCAGCTCGACGCGAATCGTTCGGGTGCGCCGGAGGTGCGTCTCGACCAGTCGCTCGGGCTACTTGGCAACGTGTTGAGCCGCAAGAGCGGCGCGCCGCTCTCGCAGCCGCTTCCTGCGCTGTTCACGAGGCCGGTATTCGCGGCCGAAGTGAACGGCGGAATCGATCGCTCAGTGGATGGCTTCGTCAAAGACTACTGGGTCTTCAACGCAAGCAGCATCGATCCGCTTGCGCGATCAAGCTATGAACATCAGGTGCTGGCGTTGTACGAGCAGGACTACATCAAGGCCTGGGACACGCTGCTCGCAGACCTGCAACTTCAGCCGGTGTCCAACCTTCAGGGTGCCAGTGCGCTGGCCGCGAAACTGTCGGGTCCGAGTTCGCCGCTGAAAGCGTTGCTGCATCTCGTGTACGACAACACCAGCAACATGCTGAGCGTGTCGACTGCTGACGGCGCATCGCCGGCTTCATCGGCAATATCAGCGTCGGCGGTAGGCGCGCAGGCGGCGTCAGTAGGCGAGAACCTGGTCGCGAGACGCGCGGCGAACACGCGTCTTGTGGGCGAACTACGCGATGCGGGTGCTACGCTGCCGGACGGCTCTCCATCTGCCAAGCCGAGCTCGGGCTTCGGCTCAGGCTCGGGAGAGGCACCGGCCAGCCAGCCAGGCGCCGCCATAGAGGCGCATTTCGCCCAGTTGAACCAGATGAGCGTGGGCACGCCGGGCTCGACGCCGCTCGATCAGATGACCACCGTGCTGGACCAGCTCGGCAAGAACCTGCTGACGATGACCGACCTGAGCGCGCCCGGCGCGCAGAACAACCCCGCCTTGCTCGCGGCGCGCCAGGAGAGTGAGCAGTTGCCACCCCAGATGGCCTCGCTGATCTCGGGCCTGACGGGCAAGAGCGTGGATCTGGTCGCGAGCGGAAGCAGTGCAGCGCTCGCCAGCCAGTTCCGTGAAGCAGCGGGCAACGACTGTGCGAGTTTCGTCGGAGGCCGTTATCCATTCGCGTCGAACAGCACATCGGATATTCCGGTGCAGAACTTCGCCGAGCTGTTCGGCAACGGCGGACGGTTCGACAGTTTCTTCAAGTCGACGCTTTCGAAATCCGTGGATACGAGCGGCCGCAACTGGCGCTGGAAGCCCGGCGAGCCGGCCGGCCCCGATGCCGTGCTGAGCGGAGCGCAGATCGCCGACGCGATTCGCCAGATCTATTTCCGCAACGGCGCGCAATTGCAGGTCGGCTTTACGCTGCTCGCGCCGCAACTCGATCCGGCGATCGCGAAGCTGACCGTCGAGATCGATGGCCAGAAATACGACTACGCGGCCAACGGTCCCGCCAGCATGTCAATGGCGTGGCCTGGACCGCAACCCGGGCACGTGGTCGTCAGTGCGTTCGATTCATCCGGACAGGCAGTCGGCACGCCGCTGAAATTCGATGGCGACTGGGCCTTCTTCCACGCCCTCGACGCGGCGCACCTGCAGAAGCAGGGCGGTCTGAACTATCTCGCGACCTTCGACTTCGGCGGTCATGCAGCGAAGGTGCCGATTGCGCCCGCGAGTCTCAATAGCCCATTCCTCAACGACGAAGTCCGGCGTTTCAGGTGCCCGCGATGAACGCTGGAGTCGGCTTCTTCGGCAAGCTCCCCGGCGCGGGCGATTTCGTTCAGAGAAGGCTACCGTCCGCATTTGTTGACGCCTGGGACCGGCATTTCCAGCGCGCGCTCGAAATCGGACGACGCGAGCTCGGCACACACTGGGACGCCGCCTGGAACAAGGGCGCGGCATGGCGCTTCGTCCTGCCTGCGCCGGTTTGCGGCAACGTCGCGTGGGGCGGCCTGATCGGACCCGCCGTCGACCGCCTCGGCCGCGCCTTTCCAATGGTGCTGGCTGCGCCCTGTGGCGTCGATGTCGCTCTCCTGCTCGGCAATCACGCGTGGTTCGACGCCCTCGAGCGTGTCTATCGCAGCGCGCGACACGAGGTCGTGAGCGTCGAGACCTTTGATGTTCGCGTAGCGGCATTGTCAGGCCCGCTGACGCGCGCGCAACCGGCAATGGACAGGGCTGCACTCTGGCGCGCCTTGCCGTGGGACAGCGGCCAATGGCAAGTGACCATGCCCGAAGGCGCGGCCGTCGAGATGATGCTGGCCGAAGCATGGTCGCAGCTCGGCAAGCGGCCGGGACCGTGGTGCCTCTGGTGGACCGAAGGCGCCGCGCGCCTGCTGGCGACGCGCGGCTTGCCGCTGAGCTATACGGCGCTGCTTGAACCGCTAGCGCTGGATGTAGGTGATGCGGGCGATGCGCTGCACGAATTCGGCACATCTTTCGTTCGCCAGCGGGAGCCTGTCGGGTTCCCTGAGGATGATCACGACCAATGGCATGAGCTGATCAAACCGCCCGACGAGCGCGATGCGCCGGTTGTCGACCGCGTAGCGTTTGCCGCTCCCCGTTCGCCGATCGTGGGCGTTCAGGCGTCGCCCGAGAGCGAAACGCCCGCCGCCCATGCAGCGGACACCGGCGACGCATTGCTGCTGCTCGACGATGGCCGCACGCTGGTGCTGAGCGCCGACGATGCGCCTTTTCATCCGAATCAACGTGCAGCGCGCGCGATCCGCGCGGCGGCGCGGCAGAGTGCGGCGGATCTGCACGGACTGCGGGCAGGGCTGTTGGCGTCACACGTGCAACTGCGCGTTGGCCGGCACGAGTCGCGTGACACGCAGCATGCAGCGACAGAAAACGGCGCTGCTCTAATCGCGCGCTTCGACTCGCCACAGGTGGAGTTGCTGCGGGTCGGCGCGGCAGCGGCCTGGCACTGGCGGCGGGGCCAGTTGCAGCCGCTGTTCGTCGAGCGGGCGGCGGGCGCGGGCGGCGAGTTCGATGATCTGCTGTTCAGCGATGCATGGCTCGCGATGCCGGGCATCGGGACCGCCGAAGACCCGGATTGCGACGAGTCGTGCGTGACGCTCGAGGATGGCGACCGCCTTTTGCTGCTGGTCACACGCGCGCTCACCCAGCTTCCGCAAACGTGTATTGCCGACGCGCTTGCTCTGGCCACAAACGAGGACGCCCGCCGGCATCTCGCGATGTGTGCGGGCCTCGGCGCGCAGCCTGCTCAATGGCCGCTGGTCGTGATCGGAGGAGGTTCATGACGACGCAATATTGCTCCGCCGGCCGCACCGAGACAGGCAAGGTACGCCGCCGTAACGAAGACGCGATCCTGGTTCGCGAAGACGTCGGATTGTGGGTCGTGGCCGACGGTCTGGGCGGCCATTCGGATGGCGACTTTGCGAGCGCGCTGATCGTCGAGCGGCTCGGGGCCTTGACCCGCGAAGGCGACGTCTTCGACTTCATTGCCGCGGTCGAAGATAGTCTGCAGCAGGTGAACACCGAACTGCGCGACGCCGCCGTCGTGCGACAAACCGACGTGATCGGGTCGACCGTCGCGCTGCTGGTTCATGACCCGCAGTTCCTGCTGTGCGGCTGGGTGGGCGACAGCCGTGTGTACATGCAGGAAAACGGCGCGCTGACGCAACTCACCCGCGATCACGTGCATGGTCAACCGGTCGACGTCACGCATTTCGGACGACGCACGCCGGCCGGCGCGGGCACGGGTGTACTGACCCGGGCTGTCGGCGTAGACGAGACGCTTCATCTCGACTGGGCCGTTGCTGGCAATCGTCCCGGCATGCATTTCCTGCTGTGCTCCGACGGCATCAACAAGGAGTTGAGCGACGAGGAACTGTCGGCGGCCTGTCGCGAGCAGCACGGTCCGCACCAGCAAATCGAGCATCTGTTTGCGCTTGCTCTCGAGCGCCGTGCGCGCGACAACATCTCCGCCGTCATCGTGCGGCTCGAAGCATCTTGAAATCGCCACCATGATCCATCTGGACCCTCTCATTACTGCTTATCGCGCGCGCACGCTGAAGCTGGCGGCGTTGCTCGACGCCTTCTGGACACGTTGTGCGAGGCTGGCTGGAGAGCTTCGCAGCGGGTGGGCACCCGTGCGACCGGTCCCGCGCGCAGTTGCGTCAGCGTCTGCACGGACGGCCGGAACCGCATCGGCATCGGTGCGCCATGAAGACGGCATGACCATCGTGCAGCCCGCGCTGCCGGTCAGCGGCAACGTGAGCTCACCGGATGATCCTGGCGGCCATAGCAATCAAAAGGATCGAAGCGATACGTCGGACGCCGTGGAGGCGAACAGCGAACGTCGGCCGGTTCACGACGACGCGACCGTGGTGAAACCCGCGAGCGGTCCAGCCAGCCAATCAGTGAGCCGCTCGACTAGAAGCAGCCTGTCGGACAGCAGTGCGGAGCGCGAAGGATGGCAACGCGTGGCGCAAGCGCAGGGCAGCGAGAACGCCCGCGTCGGCATGCTCCTCAAGGGACGCTTCCTGCTCGAACGCGAGCTGGGACGTGGTGGCATGGGCGTGGTCTACCTCGCGCGCGACGAACGCAAGGTCGAAGCGCGCGACCGCGATCCCTACGTCGCGGTCAAGGTGCTCAACGACGAATTCCGCCGCCATCCCGATTCGCTGATCGCGCTGCAGCGCGAGGCACGCCGGGCACAACGGCTCGCTGATCACAACATTGTCCATGTCTACGATTTCGACAAGGACGGCACGATCGTCTTCATGACGATGGAGTACATCGAGGGCACCGATTTGCGTACGCTGATTCGCGAGCGCGCTTCTGCGGGCATGCGATTCAGCGACGCATGGCCGCTTATCGAGGGCATGGCGCGTGCGTTACAGCGCGCGCATGCGAGCGGCATTGTGCATTCCGACTTCAAGCCCGGAAACGTGATGATTGCGCGCGACGGCGTGCCGAAGGTATTCGACTTCGGCATCGCGCGCGCGGGGAAATCGGCCGCCGGTGCGGCGGGCGAGCAGACTGTGTTCGACGCCGGCACGCTCGGTGCGCTGACGCCGGCTTACGCGAGTCTGGAGATGATCGAAGGCGCGCATCCGGCGTTCCGCGACGACGTTTACGCGCTCGGGTGCGTGATCTTCGAGCTGCTGACAGGGCGGCATCCGTTCGATCGCCATAGCGCCGACGCCGCGCTGAAAGAGGGGCGCGAGCCGCCGACTGTGCCGGGGTTGTCGCGGCGTCAGCAGCGGGCCTTATGCGCCGCAGTGGCCTTTCACGGTCCCCGGCGCTTGCAAAGCGTCGATGCGTTGATCAAAGGATTGCAGCGAACGAATCCGCGCGAGCGGCTGGCGCCGTATTTCGCGAGCGCGGTGACCGTTGCGTTGCTGGCTGCGGGCGGTTCTGTCCTGCACAACCACATCCGCCATCGCCAGATCGACTCGGTGGTCGCCCGTTTCTCCAATGCCAACCCGAATCATTATGCGAACGAGGATCAGGCGATGGCCGCGCTCGACGCGCTCGGCGAGGATGAGCGCGAACATCTCGTCCTCGACCAGACCGATACGATTCAACGTTTCCTCGAGGATCGCCTCGACGCGTACTGGAGTCCCGCGCTCGGCCGGATGGACTACGCGGCGGCCCGGCATGTGTTCCAGTTGCGTGATCGGCTACGCCTGTTCTCGCCCCGGTTCGACGCACGGCGCAGACAGATTGACGACGATCGCAGCGCCATGCTGGGCAAACTGCGCGGTAGCCTCGACGACGCGATCGACCGGGATGCGTTGTTCGAAGACCAGCCCGGCAGTGCCGCCGACATCCTGAATCGAATCCGCGCGCTAGACCCGGACAGCGTGTTGAAGAACGAGAAATTGGAGTCGAAGTACGACGCCGCGATCGGACAGTCCATCGACCTGGACAGATTTGACGAAGCGCGCTCGCGGATTGCGCTCGCGATGCAGCTGTTCCCGGCGTCCGGGCCTTTGATGCAGCGCCAAGACCAGTTGAATTCGGCAATGGCTTTCGCTGACGCGCACCCCGACGAGCGAACGAATCCGATGAGTCTCGCCGACGCGCGCAACGCGCTACTCCAGCTCGCCGCGCATCCCGCGACCAATAACGAGTGGCTCGACGCGGTAACCAATGCGATGTCGGCGTTGCAGAATGACGATTCGCCCGAAACGGAGAAGGCTATCGGTGCGCTTGCCGCCGGCGTCGTCAAGGAGGCCGCGCAGGTGACCGATCCAGGACAGGCGAAGCAGCACCTGGATCAGCTCGAATTGGGCCTGCGTTATGATCCGCATTTACCGGCGCTCGCGCAGCAGCGCGATCGGATGCAGGCACTGCTGCAAGACCAGAAGATCGACCAGCAGATCGCCAGTGGCGACGCCGCTTCCCTGAACGATGCAGTGCGCGCGGCGTCTGCGGCGAACGACGGCGAACGTGCCCTGCGTGCATTGAACCGGTTGCGGACATTGCAGCCGGCCGACGCCTTCGTTGGTGGAGAAGGCCCGCAACTCGTCGCCCTCTCGTTTCTCGGCAACGCGCAGACGCTGTGCCGTCAGGGCAAGCTCGACGATGCGGCGAGCGTCGTGTCAGAAGGCGCGAATGCTCTGACGGGCGATAACAGGCTCAGCAACGCCGTGCGACGCTACCAGGTGGCCGCGGCGATTCTGGACGCACGCGACAAGCCGATCACCGATCCCGACTACCAGAGTCTGCGTGATCGCTACGCCGCGGCCGTCGCGGCTGACCCTGACGGCATGCGGCAACTTGAACGCGATCTCGGCAACAGCATGGCGCTGCCGCAAGGCGGCCTTGGCGCGGTGCTTGAACAGATCAAGGCCCAAAACGCAGACGCGCTAAGTGGCATCAGCGCCGCTAGGGTCCTCGCGCGTGGCGAGGGCGGGGCGGCGAATCGTTTCGTTGTCGATGATGCGGCAGGCTGAGCAAGCAATGGGATGCGTGGAGAAAGGCTACCCAGCGGAAACGGGCGTAGTGCAGTTTGTGTGGCTGCGACAGAAGGAGCAGGAATGAGTGCGAACGAGCAGCAGGTCAACGACGCATTGCGCGCGCTCGACGAAGCCTGTCGGCTGCAGCGGATCCCGCGCGATGAATACCGGCAGCGCAGGCGCAGGTTGCTCGAATCGCTGGGACGAACGTCGGCGGCTCCTGATGACACCAACGATACAGTGCGGCGGGCTACGCCATTCAGGGTCGCACGGCCGGACGTGCTGTGCGAAGGTTGCGATGCGGGAAGAACCAGAAGCACTGACGAGCCTGAAGACACGACTACGCGCCCCGGCTCCGGCACCCGACCGCTCGCCGCGTTTGCCGTGTTGCTCGGTGTGGTCGCGGCTGCGTCGCTGTTTTGGTGGTTTGCCTTCGCGTGATCGCGTGTTGGATGCGGACGGTTCGGGCAACAACCGCCGCCCCATGTCGCGCCGGCCCGCGAAAAATTATTCTGCGTCGGGCCCGGACAGCGTCTGCAGTTCTGATAAAGCGCTGGGCGCGACGTTTTTCAGGACCTCCGCAAAATTCCTGCCGACCAGACTCCTGGCTCGCCTGAGCAGGATGGGCAGAGGACTCGAGGGTTCGTGACGCTCGTAGTACTCGCAGATTTCGTTGATGCGAAGCACGACGTCGTCAGGTCCGTCGATTCGTTCGGCGTGTCGCCGATGTTCGGGATCCGCGAGCGTGCCCTCGCTGGTCGACGTCGCTGCGGTGGCGGGCGCCGCGCCGTGATTCGGAAAGCGCCGCGCCAACTGCACATCGACGAATCTCTTCAGTTCTTCGATATCGCCCGTCAGGTGGCTCAGGTCAGGGCTCGCGGTACCCAGTTTTTCGCCCATGATCGCCTCGATGGCACGCGCATGGCTCAGCGCGACTGCGAGCGTGGCCGCTGCATCGGGCAACTGTTCTTCGGAGCAATCCATGCAGCACGCTTCGAGATCGGCCCGCGTGGGGGGCGGCGAGCCACTGGTGGAGGGCATCGCGTCGATCGCACTCGTCGTCATGCGCAGATCACGCAACGAAAAGCGGCCGAGGCGCGGCGACGTCACGAATGGCGCGTTGCGAAAATAGGCAAGCACGCCCTGCGGATCGCTGAGTGGCATTATTGAGTTGGAACGTGAAGTGGCGTCGTTATCGTCCTCAGCGTCCAGTCGCGGGTGCACCTCCTCCCAGTAACGTTCCAGCAGACCGCGAACCAGCCCAAGACCGCAAGTCCAGCCTGAAATGCCATGCACACGCGTGGAGGCGGCCGTCAAATAGATCGCTACACGCAGATCGTTCGTCCGGTTGAACAACGCCTTGGCAGCGGCGGTCACCTTGTCCCAATCAGGTTCGACGGCGGCCTTCAGGCTGTCGCCCATCGCGCGCTCGGATGTCGGCGTGGCGAGCCGTTCCAGCGCCATAAATTCGGGATCGTATTCGAGATTCTCGCCGGCCGGCGCGCTTTCATGGATGGGACGGAGCAGGGTGTCTGGATCGAATTGCGTCATGATGAAATCGCTAAAAAAAATAAAAGCGTTGGATACTCAGAATACAACAACCGGCACCCTTGCTTTATTCCAGGAAATCTATTGTTACGGCGGTCGCCAAGCCGACGGCAACACAATCGGGTTAGCGTACGGAGCTGTGCTTTAGCGCAGAAGTGCAGTACGACTCTTATTGACGAAATGCGAGTGTTTTGTACTGGAAAGTCGAGCACGTAGCATAAGAGGTGGGTGGCCTCGGATCTATTGATGCGAGTCACAGCAGCGGTTTGCCGATGTCCGGTTTGTCTCCAATGAATTGAATGTTCCATTTTGGCTCGGCTTCAGGCTGATAAAACGCTGTGGACGCATAAACCCCGAAACCGAGCAAGGGATGCGAGGAACGTAGATCGCCATACATCGCGGGGGTGACTCCCAGTATCTGGCGCGCACGGTTGCCCTTGCCGCCCAACACAATGGAGAAGATTTGATGAAAACTTTTTTGATTCTTGCGCTCAGCGCTACGGTCGCCGTAACTGCCATCCCAACGGCAGACGCACGTGGAGGCTGCGCCGTTGGATACCACCGTGGACCCTATGGCGGTTGCCGCCCAACCTTGGGCCAGTCCGGTGTTGTGGTGCCAGCGGCACCGGCCATAGGCGTCGATTATTGCGGACGAGGCTATTGGGATGGCAATCCCTATTGGGCGAACCGTTACCGGCGGCACGATGGCTGGCGCTACCGTTGAGCATCCAACGCCAAACGTCATCACTCTGGATTGCAATCTCTCATACGTCCCGCTTACTTATTTCCTGTCCCACAAGTAAAGCGGTGGTGATCATCAGTTGGTTGACGAACTGGGGCGGATCTACGCGGAGATGCGAGCTAGGCAGCGGACACGCCGGCATTACCGAAAGCTACAACAGCCTCATCGTTGGTGTTTTCGCTACGCGGCAACAGCAGAGTATCTCGGGCGCCGGCAACCTGTGCTCAATCGCCAAATATCGAGGATTCCGTCCATTCCCCAATCAAATCGATGATCCTGATCGCGTCTCCTATCAAGGCCAGGTCAGTCACACGGACACCCGTGTCTGTGTGCACTCATTTGCTACCTCTTACATCCCGACAATCTCCGGTTATTCCATCAGTCGAAGGTCGGGCGCACACATCGCTAGTCGCAACAAAGTTCAAATTAATTTGGAATAACAAGGGGGGTGTTAGCTGTTATATACGCATAGTTTTCAAGCTGGCTTGTCTGAGGTCATCGTAGCGCAGCAAGGAGCTTACTTTTCACGGATGAGCATTCTTGGAGCTTCTTATGAATGGCAAGAGAAAGGAAGAAATGATAGAGACGCTCGAGAGCAGCACGAAAACTTGTGGACGCACTAAGCGGCTTGGCGGGCTGCGGGTCACCCTGATATCTATAGTCGTGACGCTGGCCGCGTGTGGCGGCGGAAGTTCAGGTTCATCAGGCTCCGTACCATCGGTCAGTTCGGCGCTCCCGGTCGGCGCGGTGACCGTATCGGGAAAGCAGTTTATGCGCGACGGCCAGCCATGGGTTCCGAAAGGCTTGGTTAGCGTAGCGTTTAATGCCGCACCCTCGGTGCGGCAAGGACTGTTTCTGACTGCTTACAATGATTTTTCCCCGACCGAACTGGAAGCAATGAAAACATGGGGGGCGGACACGGTGCGATTCATGATCGCTCAGCCTGCTCTCGACCCGCAGGCGCCGCTTTACGATCCTACGTTCATCAGCCACGTACAGACGGGCGTGACCGAGGCGCGTGCTGCGGGACTGAATGTAATCGTCACCGTGCAGGACGAGAGTGGTACCGGTGAAACCAATCCCATGACGCTGCCCAACGCTGGAACCGGCCGTGTCTGGCAACAGTTGGCACCGATGTTTGCGGGCGATCCCGGCATCATGTTCGAGATAATGAATGAACCTCAGCCGTTGCCAAGCGTTGCGAACTGGCAAGCATGGGCTACGGCGATGAATGCAATGGTTGCGATTATTAGGAATTCCGGCGCAAAAAACGTACTGCTCGCCGATGGTCTGGGTTTTGCCGAATATCTGAGCGGCGCGCCAACGCTGGCCGACCCGCTTAACCAAGTGGCGTACGCCGACCATCCCTATCCGCACAGCGCGGCGGATCAAACTACTACGGGATGGGACGCCAAGTTTGGCGCTTTTGCGGCCGTTACTAATGCGCCGGTCATCGTCACAGAGTGGTCCGACGAGAATGAACCCAACGGCGTGTTCGCTTATTGCGACAGTAATACTCCGCAGGCGGCGTTGAGTTTTCTCAATTATGTCCAGAGCAGGAATATCGGGTTGATCGGGCTCGGCTATGACCTTCCGAATCAACCTGCAGTGCCGCGCGATGGTCGAATCATGCTCGATTTCAATGGGACACCGTCGACGTTCGCCAACGGTGCATCTTGCGACGTCGCTGATTTCGGTCCAGGCACCGTCGTTCAGAGCTTCTTCAGAACCGGGAATGTGCCTGGGCAGCTGGAGTGAGTCGACCAATAAATTTCTTCGCGGTAATTTGATCAACCTTATCTGGCGCTAGCGTGATGCAAAGAAATGAATTTCGTGGTGGTCTGCTTCACTGGTCTTTCTGGCGCACTATTTTATGCCGAGTCCCCGTTGCCGGCAGTCTACTGGTGGTTGCTGTGTGTTCGCTCGCATTTCAAAGCGCGGACGCCCAAACAGCGGCCGCGTCCGGGAGCGTGTTCAATATTGAACCTATGACCGTGGTCAACAGGGCCGAGCATGCTGGTTATTTCGGTGACCCGTATCCCATTCACATAGCTCAGTGGCTGGAACCGACACAGCCGCAGTACTTTTCGGGCACTACCCCGTCATTGATGCAATGTGAACGGCCCATCAAGCCGGGATGTTTTTCTAGCGCCCCGGTGAGCGTGAAGGTTAGCGCTGCTTTGAAATCAGACGTTGAAGCTGCAGGGAATGTCTTTGGCGATCAGATCAATCGCAACATATACCAGACGCTGGATGGTATGTGGCAAATGGCAATCACGTTATATGTCCATCCGAAAGGCGATACTAAAGAGAAATGGACTGTTATCGCTCATGCGCACCCTGTCGACGAGTCCGCGTCCGTAACGCCGCCGACGAGCTGGATCGCTGATAAAGTTTTAATCGGTTCGGTTGCTACCAACGTACGAGCTGATTACGACGGAAAATACTTTGAGGACAATGACAACCTTTACCTGATTTATAGCAAACGGCTCGATCCATCGATAGCTGAGCATGACGGCATCGTGGCGCAAGAGATGACTTCCCCTAAGGTACTTGCGCTCAACGATCCGGTCATATTGTTAGAGCCCAGCGATACGGACGGAGGCTTTAATTCCGAGTATTTTCATACCGATCACCCGGCTACTGATAAGTTCAAACTTATCGAAACCGGCAACATCACCAAAATTGCAGGCAAGTACGTGATGGCCTATTCTGCCGGCGACTACCAGCAACTCGACTACAAGACCGGCGTTGCATACTCCGATACCCTGCTTCCGAAGCAAGGTAAGACGTACCGCAAGGTTATCGAGAAAGATGTGTCGGGCGTGTGGGGGCAACCCAATCATCTTGAGGTCCGCTATCTTTTGCAATCACAGAAGGCGGATTGGCCAAACTACGTCGCGAGCATGGTGATTGGGCCCGGTGTTCCTTCAATCGTCCATGAACCAAATGGAACATATTATTTGTTCTTCGATGGCTTTTTACCGGGTGATACGCCACCCGCACCCGACACGCCAAAAAATAAGAACAACATCGAGCCGGATCAACGACGCCCGTTTTTTCTTCCGCTTCACATAAACGTTCCTCAGAGCGGCAGCGTGAGTGCCGCGACCGATCAGGAACTTGCCACCTGGATTACTCCTTAGAGACCGTTCAAAAAGACGTCGTAAGATGTTGGTCTTTTCGATTAGCGCTTAGTCTTGTCGATCTGAACAAGCGTGCTGGGGGAATCGAGCGCCGATCTCATGCGAGTCGAGAATATGGGTCGTTGCGATGCTGTTGTGTATGCAGAATCCGAGACATGAGAGACAGACGATGATAGAGAAGTATTGTACGGAGCGTGCGCGTGACGATCGCTCGATCAACACGGTAGAAGATATTGAGCGGATTGAAACGGACGCGTGGACGGACCTTTTCGCTGCCGCGCCCACTGATTTCGCCAAGAATTTTGGACTGTCCGTGACACGGATGGATGATCATATCTTGTTCGCTGTCAAGAAATCACCGTCGACTCTCTACAACCGATCATCAGTAATCGGAATTTTGCAAAGCCTAGATGAGGCCGCACTGGGAGAGGCAACGAGATGGCTTCGGGAACATTGCGGACCGACTTGGGCCATTCCCATAGCCCCCGGCGCGCAGCCATCTGAACTACCCGCCTTGCTTGTGAAAAATGGGTTGACTCCGATGAAACCGGACACCGCGAAATTCTGGCGTGACGCGACTGCGTTATCCCAGGCAGTCGAGTGCCAATATGAGGTACGACTGGCAACTGAAGAGCATGCTGCCGATTTTGGCTTTACGATAAGTCAAGGTTTCGAAATGCACGAAGGGTTCGCCATATGGCGCGCAGCTCTATGCGGGCGGCGCCACTGGCGGACGTACGTTGTTTATGACGGGTTGGAACCCGCCGGTGCCGGGGCAATGTACATTAGAGACAATCTCGCCTGGCTTGGGATGACCACTACGCTTCCCAGCTACCGTGGAAAGGGCGTGCAACGCGCTTTGCTGACACGCCGCATTAACGACGCGGCGGATCTGGGCGCAAAGCTGCTAACAATCGAGACCCTGCACGCCGGAGCCGACGAGCCGCAGAACGCGTCCTACCGAAACGTGATCCGTGCAGGATTTTCGATAGCTTACCTCCGTCGACAATATACCGCGCAGTGATATGCAGCTTGCAGCTACTTCTACGGTCGGCTTGTGATGTCTTATCCCTTGGCGGTTTCAAGGATGAAGTGCAACAGGGGGGCTAATGTTTAGAGCTTGGAGGTGGGCTTGCAGAAGCACGGGTCGCGGCGAAGACCTCGAATGGCGAATGGAACGGGTGAGTAGCACGCGGCCGGCTGTTCAGGCTTTCGCGATCGCATCGAGTTCGTCCCGACTGCAGACCGATAGGTCCATGCCTTTAGGCAAATACTGGCGCAGCAGCCCGTTTTCGTTTCCGCAAGTATCGCGTTCCCAGTAAGTATGCGGGTGGTAAGTATGCCAGAGGGGCTGCACCTCAAGCCTCTCGCAGAACCGAACGTGAGACTCTCGCCTCATACGGCTCCCGCCAGTTATCCCGTTTCCCAGCGACACGCCAGTGAACGAACAACCGTGGGTAGACAGCCGCCATCTTGCGTAGCCATTAAGCGCTACGCCGTTTGTGCGCGACAGCGTCTTGTATTTCCGCCGGGCCCAGTGACGCGGCAACAGTCGGTCTTCGATTTCGGGCGGTCGCACGTGGATACAGACCATGTCGGGAACGAGAGCGAATGAGATGGGTCAGACTTTTGGCCGGTCCTCTTGTTCGTACATTGGCCTCGGGCTCGCGGGCTAACGCAAGCCTCCGGCATCAAGTGAAGAGGCGGAGAAGTTTTATTTTTAGGAGATTGGACTTGTTAAATAATGCGAAAGTAGCCCTCGTTACTGGAGGGAACCGTGGAATTGGGTTCGAAACTGTAAGGCAACTCGCCGAAAAGGGTGTGACAGTACTGCTCGCAGCTCGCAATTTAGAGGAAGCGGAACAGGCTGTATCGAGTCTGAAAGAGGAAGGTTTGACGGCGGTCTCTCCGGTAAAACTGGACATCACAAGCTCGATCGACCGTGTTGCGATGTCGCAGCTCATTGCGAGGCAGTTCGGTCAGCTCGACATTCTTGTGAACAACGCCGGAGTGGGAACACCGGAGGGTACCGGGACGGTGAGTGACCCTCTCACGAGTGGCACTTCGCTGGAAGAGCTCAGGCTCGTGTTTGAGACCAATGTCTTTGCGGTGATCCTATTAACCCGCCAACTGCTTCCCCTCCTTCATAAAAGCAGTGGTGCGCGGATTGTGAACGTGTCCAGCCACCTCGGTTCGTTGACGCTACACGCACGAAAAGATCAAGCCGTCGCTTACAACAAACGTTACGCTTACAACGCATCAAAAGCTGCTTTGAATCTTTTCACAATTCAACTTGCCCAGGAACTGGAGGGAACCAACATCAAGGTGAACTCGATTCACCCGGGATGGGTCAAGACCCGCCTGGGTACTGACGCTGCGGCGATGGAACCTGCTGAAGGAGCACAGACGAGTGCGAGAGCGGCTCTCTTCGGCGAAGACGGTCTGTCTGGCAACTTCTTTCATCTTGATCAGACCATTCCGTGGTAAGCGGTAGCTCAGTGCGTGACAAAACATGCCGGGACAACGTCGTTGTTTGATACACAAGGAGAAATATGGCCGACCTAGGGATACTTCATCTTTCAAACGACGCTGGGTTCAGAAAGCGCGTAGATCAAAACCAGCATCAGCTCGCATCGTCCAATCGTAAAACTTTCGACTTTATCGTCTGCGGTGCGGGCTCCTCTGGATCTGTCGTTGCAGGCAGGCTCGCGGAGAATCCTGCGGTCCGGGTGTTGCTTCTTGAAGCGGGTGGTAGCGACGACATACCGGAGATTTCCGATCCCAAGAAGTGGTTTCTCAACTTGGGCACGAACCGCGAGTGGGGCTTTCACACGGAGCCTCATGCCGGACTGAATGGCCGCACGATGCCTTACACCATGGGCAGAGCGCTAGGTGGCGGATCAAGCATCAATGTGGGTGTTTGGTCTCGCGGTCACAAAAACGACTGGGATTACTTTGCAGAGGAATCCGGCGATGTGGCCTGGGGGTACGATTCTGTCCTTCGTCTATATCACCGTATCGAGGATTTCCACGGACTTCCGGATCCACTCTATCGGGGCGAAGGTGGGCCCATATTTCTTGAGAACAGCCAAGCAAGCCTGAGTCCCTTCAACCGCGCTGCTCTAGAAGCTATGGAATCTAGAGGAATGGTCCGCTTCGACAACCCAAACGGGGGCATGATGGAAGGCAACGGAGGGTGTTCGACGACGGATCGGATCATTCACCGAGGAAGCAGGCAGTCCGTCTTTCGTTCCTACGCCTTGCCCAAAATGGTGCAAGCAAATCTCACGGTTTTGACCGATACGCTTGTCACAAGGCTGCTGTTCGATGGCAAACGTGTCATTGGTGTCGAAGCCACACGCTCCGGTTCACTGCGGCGCTTCATTGCCCAAGAAGAAGTCATTCTATCTATGGGCGCGGTTCAAACGCCGAAGCTACTCATGCAGTCGGGTATTGGGGACGAAGCTGAGCTGAGCCGTTTTCGCATTCCGACGGTTCAGCATCTACCCGGCGTAGGCAGAAATCTTCAGGACCATCCGAGCGTAAGTTGCATTTGGGAGTTTGCTGAAAAGCCAGATCAGCAAAGTTCGCTGGCCGAAGCTGTTGCTTTCTGGAAGAGCGATTCCAGCCTTCCATCGCCCGATCTACTCATGTTCCCGCTAATGGTTCCATATATGAGCGCTGAAAGCACCGCTCGCTTACGACCAAAACCTGAAAGTTGGTCGCTAGCATGTGTTCTGCTGAGTCCAAAAAGTCGTGGGCGCATTCGCTTGAGCGGGGCCGCCGCCTCGGATCCAGCACGGATTGAGGCCAGGATTCTTTCCGACCATTCAGATGTGAAGGCGCTCGCTGAAGGTCTAAAAGTAAGCCGTGAGATCGGCTGGTCATCCGCGTTCGGACCATATCGGGGCAAAGAGCTCATGCCAGGAAGATCGAATGGGTTTGAACTAGAGGAACTGGTACGGGAGGCCGCCAGCAATTTCAGTCATCAAGCTTGTACGGCGAAGATGGGTACCGACGCGCAGTCGGTGGTAAATGCTGATCTAAAAGTCTACGGCGTCGATAACTTGCGGGTTGCTGACGCATCTGTCTTACCGCGAACAATGACTGGAAACACCATGGCCGCTTGTGTTGTCGTTGGTGAACGTATGGCAGAGATGCTCGCCTCAAAACATCAACTTTGAAGAGCAACAATTACTTCCCTTGCCGCATGCATGCCTCCATCGAACGAAGGTATTGATCGACGCCGAATCGCTCTTGTCGATGGCTGCATGGAATCGGTAGCAACGTCTTCGGCCCACTTTCCAAGCACATTCTCGAACGAGGAAGTCTGTGTCTCGACTAACTTAGTTGGCAGCGCTCAAAGCGCTTATCCCGATTGCGAAGAGGTTGAGTGCCAATATCGGCCGCTCGACCCTTCGTCCAAATCAGCGACAATGGTTTACTCAAATAAGGAAGGAACTCGTTATGTTGAAACTCGTGCCGATGTTGGATGGTGATTTTGCCAAATACGAATCCGAAACACTGACAGAATACGCTTCAAACCTACTGAAGGCTGACGGCGGTAGTCCCGAGACGGCCTTGGCGCGCGCAACGGAGGCTTTCCTCAAGGTTTTGCCAAAAGGCCAAGATACCCCGAACCAACATTTTTTCACATTACTTGAAACGGAACTGTCCGCGCGAGTTGGGTGGCTATGGCTGGCCGAGGTAACCTCTGAGCGAGGACGTGGTGCGTACATCTATAACATTATTGTTTGGCCAGAGTATCGCGGACGGGGCCACGGAACACGCGCGCTTCATGCTGCGGAAGAGTGGGCAAGTGAGTTGGGTCTTCAACACATCGACCTTCATGTGTTCGGGCACAACACCGGCGCACAACGCATCTACCAGAGAGAGGGATATCGGGCGACGCGTATCTACATGACAAAGTCGCTCTCCTAGCTTTCCGCAACGCTAAATGTCCGTTACCGATGTTCGCCGTTGTGAAAGTGGGATGACCGAAGTGATTCGAGCCTGTGCGAAAACGCATCGATCGCCTAAACTGAATCAATGCACTGAGAACTGGTGACTCACGAAGCGATGACACACACCGCGATTACACGAGAAGCGCATTAGCAGTTCCAAGGCGTGCAGTTCTCGGCGTCGCGTCTCGAAGCATTGCGATCCAAGGCGCTGATACCGCGCGATGTCGTCGTCTTTCAAGGCATAGAGCGAATGCGGCTTTCCTCGCACCAATGCCCAAACGCAAGCGAGTGCTGCGCCGACTGGCATACATAGCTGACCGAGTATTGCTGCAGGGTCAGCGAACTGACGAACGCAAGAAGATGCTTCGCAGTTGCGACTCCAAAGGGCAGGCCAAAGCGGGCAGCGCTCTCATAAAAATTTTCCGTGGTCTTCTCCTGTCAGGAAAAAGTGCCTGCAAAGAGAGAATGCCAATGTCTAGCGACCATGTGGAAAGGCAACGCTGGACGGGGGTTCTCGGTGAACACCGGACATAGTTCCGCGCGGGAAATAGTCAAGCCGATTGCCTTCACGCAATCGGCTTGTAAGTGCCCTCCGATATCTCGGTATCGAAGTTGATGACGCGCTCGAGATGGCTGAACAGACCGAAGTCTGAAGTGGGCCGGCCGGTCTGTAATCGGACGCTGTCCGGCCATGAATCGTCATTCGACTGTCGCGCTATACCGACCTTCGGACGTCAGCTCCGCACTAATAAACGGCCGGCCGATTGGCAAAGACGAATGTTGCTTTATCGGCCTAGAGAGCCGTTCGCCCGACCGTGGGCTATGCTCGGTGTGAACGACCGCTAGTGAGGAAATCGAATAAGCGCTGTCTGCCCAATCAGTCCGTCGTACGCTGCTCCAGTTGGCTCAGGTTCCCAGGCGAGCGTTCTGGGGAAATAGCACCCCGCGTGCGTCCTCATCCATCTCGGCCTTAAATGCATGGCGCGCCTTGAGCGCGTCGGCGCGTTGCGCCGCGGGGCGGGCATTGATCTCGTCGAGCAGACGCTTGACGTGTGGCAGCTTTTCCCATGCTTCGGCACCGAGGATGAAAGGCACGGCGCGCGCCCATCCCCAAACCGCCATGTCTACCAGCGTGTATTCGTCGCCGAGCATGTACTTGTGTTGGGCCAGTTGCGCGTCGATGATGCTCCAGTGGCGCCACGCTTCGAAGTCGTAGCGGTTCACGGCATAGTCTTTGGGCTCCGGCGCGAAGTGTTTGAAATGCACGGCCTGGCCTGAGTAGGGTCCAATGCCGCTGGCCACGAACATGAGCCATGAGTACATCTGCGCACGCGCTGCGGGCGTGTTCGCCGGGACGAACCGCCCCGTCTTCTCCGCCAGATACAGCAAGATCGCGTTGCTATCAAAAATTGTCGCGTCACCATCGACTAGTGCTGGAGTCTTTGCATTCGGGTTGATCGCAGCAAAAGCTGGGGCGTGCTGCTCGCCCTTGCGGGTGTCTACAGGTACGAGTTCGTACGGTAACCCGCTCTCTTCCAGAAACAACGCAACCTTCGCGGGGTTGGGAGAAGGGTGGTAGTAAAACTTGATCATGAGGTAGCCTGTTAACGAATGGAATGGGGAAGGTGATTATAGGGCGGCGGATTTTTCTTTGTTTGAGGTATTCATTTCATTACTCCGCCGGTAATTGCCGGCGCTACTCAGCTAGCGCGGGCGTACATACCCGGGCTGGGTGTGAGATCGTTTGTGGCGGAAAGATATCTAGGCATAAAATTGAATGCGCAACATTGTTTGCACTGCGAAGGGTGGCCACCTTCTCTTACCCTGGGGTCAATAGAATTGATCCGGCCAGAGTGCTTGGCCCATGATATAACCCGGTCTATCTCGTCCGGCCCCTATCGGAAAAAATGCTTCTTCAACGAGATTTTTATCGTGTGCAAATTGTTACAATTCGCCGCGACGGGAACTGAATAACGCAACGTGTAAGCAAGTACACCCGGTGCATCCTTAGCGCGGGAGCGTGGGAGCCTAAGGCCCTCCATGGTTTGAAAACCTTTTGAGAAGATTACGACATGACGCGAAATAGATTATTGACCGCCACTCCGCTGACCTTTACATTCCTGGCCGGGCGGGCACAGGCCCAAACGTGGCAAGCTGAGCGCGAGCGGGGTACCGATAACTCTCGCTTAGGCGACCAAAACAGTCGCATTCCAAAAGGCGTTGAAAAAGGCCAAATAATGCACAGTCAAGTGCAGCAACTGCGCGCGAACATCATGCTATTCCGGCCGAAGAGCGCGCTGATGCGGTGGGCGATGTTTCATGCCTGACTGCTCAAGGGCGGAATCGGATCATCAAACAGGGAAATCCTAACAGCAACGTCGGCTTCAATGCACGGCATCAAATAAGTATTCGTGCGAAGCCAATTCGCTAGATAACTTTAACTACAATATGACAACTTCTAAAACATTTTTTCGCCTCAAATCTTTGTCTCCTGCGCTTGTATTGATAGCGTCAACGTCAGGTGCATTTCTGACAACGGCTGCTATGGCACAAACGCCGCCTCCCGCCCAAAATGTTTCGCCGACAATTCACCCCTATCTTGCGCAAGCGCAGCGTTTTATTGCTCAAGCGAACGCATCTATTGTGGCTGCGCAACAGGCCCATGGATTTGCTTTGAATGGTCATGCTGACCAGGCGAAACGCTTGCTTGATCAAGCAAGCGCGGAGTTGAAAGCCGCTGCGATTACATCAAATGGTAACTAGGCTAAATCCTGTGATACAACCCCGGAATTTGGGGTGCCTAGCAAACAAACATACAAAAACGTCAATGAAAACAGCGAAAAAATTTGCAATCTTACTAGGGTGCGGACTTGTCCTACTGCAGCTCGCGGGATGTGTTGAAAGTGCTAGAACCGGTCTTATCTGCCCCCCCGGAACACATCCCGGGCCGCACGGCGAGCGTTGCTGGGCAGACTGAAGACGTTATATGCCTGTAAGAGCCTTATTAAGTTATTGGTTGGTCACTTAAGATCACGAGATTGAAAATTGAAATCGCTTTTTCACGGTCACCGCTTTCCGGGTGCAGTCATCAGTTGCTCGGCGCGCTGGTACTTCCGCTTTCAATTAAGCTTGCGTGACACTGAGGAACTGCTCTGTGAGCGCGGCGTGATCGCGACGTACGAGACGATCCGATGGAGGTGCGATAAGTGCGGCAAAGGCTTTCCCCGCCGGGTGAAAGCCGCACGGTGCAAACCCGGCAGCACCTGGTACCTCGATGAAATGGTCATCACGCGAGGCGATCTACTGCGCGCGTCGCCTTATTGCAAACAGCTCGCTGGTCGGTTCGTCGCTTGGTGCGAATTACTGAACTCACCGAAGATTTATCATTTGCTTTCTGAGCAAGAGCTAACCGGCCGTCGTGCTCCTAACTCCCCCTAAGGGATCAAGGTCGTTAAATACATGGAATGAATCTGGGATGATCGCTGTTCTACTTGTTGTGAGTTGCGGCGAATGGTCACCGGGTCAAAGTCAAAACCTGTTTTAGTTGAACATTGACCTTGCTTTACGTCGAGCAATTTACGCTGTCGAGTACGACGGTTTGCACAACTTCGACGTTCAAAACAAATGGAGAAGATATTTATGAAAAAATTTTGGCAGATCGCTCTCGCTGTAGGAGTCGCGGTGACTACCGTGGCGCCTGCGAATGCCCGCGATGGGTGCGGCGTGGGATACCATCGTGGGCCCTACGGATATTGCCGTCCTAACATGGGACCAGGTCCCGTCGTGGTTGTGCCGGCTGCACCGGCCATAGGTGTCTACTATGGCGGCCACGGCTACTGGGACGGCAATCGCTATTGGGCAAACCGGTACCGGTGGCACGGTGGCTGGCGTTATCGGTAAGCATAGGACCGAGCGGAGTTCCTGTGCGACTGTCACATTGTTAAAGGTCGCGCGCGCGTCGCAATTTGTCCTGCGGGTTAGCGACTATCGATCGTGGCAGCTTCGTTTCGTCTGGACCACCAGTTGCGGCGCGCGAGTCAAGAAACCGACCTGCGCGCGGTAAAACTAACCTACGTCAGGCATTGGCAATGTTCTCGCCGGACATCCTAAAAAAGCTGACGTGTGCTTTGAGAGCTTTCGCCTGATCCACTAACGAACCTGCGGCGGCGGCCGCTTGTTCGACGAGTGCGGCATTTTGCTGCGTCACCTCGTCCATCTGCGACACTGCCCGGTTGACCTGTTCGATTCCCGAGGCTTGCTCCGCGGACGCCGACGCAATTTCATTCATCAGTGCGGCGACGCTATCGATTGCGCCTGTCACCTGCGCCATCGCCTCGCCAGCCTGAAGGGCCTCGGTCGCTCCCGTCATCACCGACGAGCTGGTCGCGACTATCATTTCCTTTATTTCCTTTGCTGCCGAGGCACTGCGCCGTGCGAGCGTTCGAACCTCGGTTGCGACAACTGCGAAACCTCGGCCTTGCTCGCCGGCACGCGCCGCTTCAACCGCCGCGTTCAGTGCGAGGATATTGGTTTGAAACGCGATGCCTTCGATCACCGAAATGATGTCCGTCATTCTTTTTGACTCGGCTGATAATTTCAATATTGTTTCGGAAACTCGGTTTACATCGCGGTTGCTGCTGTTCGCTGTGGCAGAAGCGTTTGACGCGAGTGTTTTCGCCGAATCGGAACTTACGGAGTTTTGCTTAACGGTCGCCGTCAACTCCTCCATGCTGGCAGCGGTTTCCTGTAGCGACGCAGCTTGCTCCTCAGTTCGTTGCGAAAGATCCGTATTTCCAGCTGAGATTTGCGTCGACGCAGTGAGGATGGAATCCGACGCACTGTGAATGTGGCGTACGACCGCGCTCACCCGCTCGTTCATGGAAGCGAGCGCGCCGAGCAGACGTCCTGTCTCATCGTTTCCGTGAATGACTACCCGGGCCGTAAGATCTCCCGCAGCTACCGCTTCGGCAACACGAACCGCCTCGCCAATGGGTTTAGTGATGCTGCGCGTGATCACCGTTGCAGAAATGACCGCTGCTAGCAGGGCCGCAGCTGTGACAACCATCACTGACCATTCAGCCGTCTCAGCCAAGCTACTGATAGTCGCACCGCGCTCTGCTGTTCGAGCGCTTTGCATTTCAATCATTGCTTTAAGTGCCGCAGCAACTGCTTTGTCAGCACCCGCAACAGCTTTGTCCCGCTGCTCGATAGAAGAACCGGCTTTGGTCAACTCGGTTAATGTTTCCATCGATTGGCGATAGTCGTTGACGCCGTCCGACGCTTTTTTCAGTTGCGCATCCTCTTCTGGCGTAATGTCTCCCAGCAAGCGGAACGATTTCATCGATTCGTCGATGTCCTGCATGTTTTCACGAAACTTAGCCTCGTAGGACCTACCCCGAAGTACGTAATCCTTGTAGTTATGCACACCATCGCCCAAGGCGGCTTGTGCGTGATTCGCAAGCTTGAGCTTTGCCATTGTCCGTGATTCGAATGAGCGCCATTCGCCCGTGATAGCGGTCACCTTCACGAAGGCCGTTGCACCTAGGGCGGCCGTGAGAAGCGCAGCGAAGGCAAACGCGGCGCCAAGGCGGGTGCCAATTTTGACGTTTCTGAGCATTTCCATTCCTCGTAGAATGATTGGTTTACCGAGGTTGCCTCGTAGCCTTTAAACAATCTAAATGTTGGTCGGTATAACGGCGGTTTACGCCACAACTTGACGGAGAAAATGAAACATTAGGCGTGCTAGTTTTCTCAACAAGCCGCTGCCGGCGTGAGACTGGGTTAGAAGTGAACGCGCCGAGAAAACTTCGCAGAAGAGCTCGGTTGCGGCTGTTTCAACAGCGTCGACCACATCCGGTTGTTCGCGAGGCTGGCCTGATTTTTTACATGTGCACTTTGTATGGGCCTTTGCGTGCGCCGACAGTAAAATGGCGATCCGCATCTGAATTCATGCCAATCCACGATCAAATGGGCGCGTCGGGCAGATCTGGTTCTGCGTATAGTCAACGTCGCACAGTCCAGGGAAGCGAGGTGCTTACAGCTTTTGAACAGGCTGCTCTTCGCGCCCGGTCTGCAAGTCTCGGAGTCAATGCTGGGCATGACCTGAATTTGCAGATCCTCCCACGGCTCTTGGAGGTCCCCGGCATCCTCGAATTGTCCATGGGACATGTCCTGATGACCGAGTGCATCGAGCTTGGGGTTGAACAGGTCATCAGACGCTATCTACGAATCATCGAGGCTTCGTCATCGCGTCAGGACATCCAAGACTTTTAGCGAGAAGATCCGGTCGAATCGCTCAGACGCGTTTTGAACGTCTTCTTTTGCTCGCCACGATTGCCCGGATCGGTTGCGTGCCGCCGATCTCGGATGGGGTGAGACATTCGACAGCTTTCGATGAATTAGCGACAATCATTCCTATGAAAGCAACGGATTGCAGGGCAAACGATGATGCAAGATTTATCTATGCTGGACAATGTTCGGCTGGCACAAAGCTTCATGAGCGCAGAGGCTATGCTCGCGTTGAATGAACGCGGTGTCACGGTCCTCGACCCATTCTCAACTCTTGTTTCCGAGGCGGTTGGCGCAAGGTAGCTGCGCGGACCAAGGTCCATCGCGAGCACGTTGGTCCGGTACGCCCTCCAGTGCATCGGTTCGCGTGAGCGCGTCACCTTCGGATACTGCGCGTCGTCTCGCTCAAGGGGCGTGAGGGCTTGGAATAGTTCGCCTGTGCTGCGAATACACTCTGCGTGTGCAAATTTCGCACGTTAAAACAAACGGCCCTCTCAATCGAGTAGGCCGTTGGCCACGATGACAGTGATAAGTAACAAAGGGCATAATTATAAAATATACCAAATACAGCGTATTTTTATTGTATGAGCACTATATATAGTGTTATTCTCGCAAATAGGAAGTTGCCGATTTCTTGACCTGGAGGCAAGAAATGGATACGAAACGACGCGACGAGATCGAATACACCGTGCGAAAGCTTCAGTTTGAAATCTGGACTGGTGCCAAGCTCAAGTATGCTGCGGGCTTGCCTCCGCTGCCGCAGCTTTTTGCGCCAGACGTAGCAATTGAGAATACCGGCTTCTCGTTTGAGATCCGTGACTCGATGCCTAATGCGTTTCGCCGACGGGATAATGAAACCGCGGGGATGATCGATAACGTTCGGCAGATCGTGAGTATCCGCAGCGGGCTCAAATATGAAGTACAGCGGTTTACCGCGGCCCATGAACTCGGGCATTTGGTGCTACATCAAGCGCATCTAGGAACGAAGTTGCATCGCGATCGGTCGCTTTCTGGATTTCAGATGGGAGTGCGCCCGCCGCTCGAACAGGAGGCAGATTTGTTCGCGGCGCTTTGGCTCGCACCTTCGAAGACGGTCGCGACGGAATTCGAAGCCCGTTTTGGAGCTATCCCCATCATCCTGAACGAAGATACTGCTTATTGGTTGGTAGGGCAGAACGGTGCACACGATCTCCTCGCGTCTTTTGCGGATTCATTGGCTTTTCCCATGGCCGTTGCTCAAGCGGAAAAATTTGGCCGCAAACGATTTACTTCTCTCGCAAAATTCTTCGGCATGTCTCCTACAGCAATGGCTATCAGGCTTCAAGAGCTCAACCTTGTTGCGTACTAGGGTATCGTCGAGGAGCCCCGCCCGGATATGCGGTTGCGGGAGCGTGGGTGGGCTAGACGGTTTTTGATGCACTTCGTTGCTGCAACTATGTTTCGGTCGGCAATAACAAGAGGTTTTTTGGCTACGGGCTAAAGGATGCAGAGCATATCTGTGAAGGAAGTGGAAGTAAGCGCCGTCGACGCTGCTTACGATGAAGCTCGCGCCTACCTTGCGCTGGATACAAACGCAAAAGCGAATTCAGAGTGGTTCAAATGGATTCGACGCGACCGGGACGCCGATGGTTTTTTTTCCAGGCCGAACTACGGCCTGACCGGCTTTGGCATCCAGGTCGCGGTGCTCGCAGCGAAAGTATATGTTGATTGCGTCGAAGACGCAGTTGGTAGCACGTTTGGCCCAACGGGGGCAGATGTAGAGCAAGTTAGGCTGTGCGCCAAGACCCTGGATAGGACGCTGAAACGATCTAGCGCCTGGGTCATCGAATGTGCGAAAACTCCCAGCTTTCGCGATTCTCTGACCGAGCTTGCAGAGCACCCATCGGCGCTTCCGGTGCGAACTGCCGGGCGCAAGCCCATGACCCAGCGACGTTGTTTCGTGCTGGCTCTGGCTAAATCGCTTTGCATATTAACTGACGATATTCCCGTCAAGCTGATCATGGTGGCCTCGTTGCGAGGCTGGCAGGGCACCGACGACCGGGAGGTTCGCCGAATTCTCACCGAGGAGGTTAAATCTTCGATAAAGGCCTCAGTCATTGCGGAGCGTGCCAGCAGCACCGATAGCGAAAGGGCATCCAACGCGGTGCTAGCGAGAATCCAGTCATCTACCAGGCCAAAGCCTTCAGCTAAGACTGACGGCCGCACTGACGCGGAGAAGCTCGCTGTGGCCATGGCGTTGCTGGCGACGCTAACCGATGTGACGGCTTCGACGGTTATGGTTGACTCACTCGCTGGACATGCCCAAGAGTTTGGCATCGAGATCTAGCTGATCTCTTCGTTTTCGAATAGGCGGAAATAGACCGCTTATTCGGGGCTATTTCCGCCGGACAAAATTAGCCTGAGAAGCAAGAGATTCGTGTAGCAGGTTTCTTGCTGATATGAAGCACCATGAATGCCATGAGCAACGCCTTGGAAAAGGAATGACATGGCAAAGAAGGATTTCGAAACCCAACGACGGCGCAGCTCCCTCGAAAGTATTTTTGCTCGCCTTCCAGGCAACGGTATCGCATGCCAAAGGGCTCGTTTGCTAATGGCGATGTACGAGCTCGAGAGCGTCACCACGTTTGAAGCCATGCGGTATCTCGACGTCTTCGACCCTCGTCCTCGAATTCATGAATTACGCGCGGGCGGATACGAAATCGTCACTGCGAGTCGTCTTCAGCAAACGGAAAGCGGTTTTCACCATCGTGTCGGCGCGTACCTTATACGCCGCGGCTCAAATCAACCCATGCCAGGATCTGCTACGACGCATGTGACTGCCCTCAAGTGGGTTCAGTTGCGGCTCGCCGAATTGACCTGAAAATTGGCTGGTCATTTCTGACCAAATCGTCGCACTATTACAACATCCCTTAAATAAGTTGAATATTTAACGGTCTGTTTTTATCATGGGGGGATGAGCCGAGGCCGTCACGCAACGCCAGTGAAGCTGGCGAAGAAAGAAAGACAGGAACTGCTATCACTGATCGGGCGCAAGACGGCCGCACAGCGAGATGTGATGCGGGCGCGTATCGCGTTACTGGCTCATGAGGGCCACTCTAATACGATGATTGCGCAGGAACTGGGCGTGTCCGTGCAAACGGTCAGCCTGTGGCGCAAGCGCATCGCACGGCAAGGTGGGCAAGGGATTCGGGAGGGGGAGCGCAGTGGTCGTCCTGCGCGCATCACACAGGAAACGCGACTGCAATTGATCGCGCTGGCGTGTGAAGTGCAGGAAGCTGAGGGACGGGTCACGCCGACGCTCGACGAGATTGTGGTACGCGCCGTGGAGCGCGGCATTGTTGGGCAGATCAGCCGCAGCCATGTGCAGCGTATTTTGCAGGCCGGCGATATTCGCCCGCACCGGGTCCAACAATGGCTACACAGTCCGGACCCGGCCTTTCGCGAGAAGGTCAATGTGATTTGCAAACTGTATCGCCGCGCACCCAGGAACGCGGTCGTGCTGAGTATCGACGAGAAAACCGGCATTCAGGCCATCGAGCGCAAGTATCCGGGACGCGCGCCCGGGCCGGGACGGCTGCGTCGTCGTGAGTTTGAATATATCCGTCATGGCACCCAGGCGTTGATTGCCGCGCTCG
>Ga0302178_10000792_pt1 | contig 27857 bp, 27 predicted proteins | sample I_Palsa_E1_3_FD_198790 | JGI IMG/M metagenome (GOLD analysis project Ga0302178, IMG submission 198790) | Peat permafrost microbial communities from Stordalen Mire near Abisko, Sweden - I_Palsa_E1_3 | ecosystem: Environmental > Terrestrial > Soil > Palsa > Peat permafrost | place: Sweden... | reverse complement strand
TGGCACCCGCACCCGGTTGTTCGGTCTTGTCGGCCGCGACGGAATGGGTGCTGCTCTCGCCCGGAGGGCCTGATGGAAGCACCGCGAGCCGCTTTTTAGGGACCGACAACGCTACTCCAACATCTGACTCAGAACTGCTGTTGGTTCCTCGCTTACGGGTAAGACCAGAAAACCGTGCATCTGCGGTTGGTTGGGTACTAGCGGAATGACTACCCTTATTCCCGAGTCTCTCAACAGCAGGGTTCGGGGCGGGCAGTGGAAAACCGGATGATGGTATGCGTGGCGATGTCATTCAGGTTTTTTACACACTTTTGGCTTGCGTGCAGCTGAGTAGGCGAATCGAAGGTCTCATTAGCGAGCCGGGTGGTTTTAATCGGCTACGGTCGGTCCTGAATCACCTACATGGTCTGGACTTGTTTGGGGACAGCGTGCCCAAGAGTTATGCGCCGCGCCTGCATGAGCATCGTCAGCTTCTGCAACACTGTACGGACCTGCACGTCGCTGAGCAGTACCTGCGCGATCTGCGGCAGTTGATACATTACACCGAGCAGCGATGGCAGCGGGGTAGAGAAAGTCGGGTAATCCAGGCCCTGACAGCGTCGTTTAAGGCATTCACAAGCCAACCGGCTCTCTATCCGGGCTCGGTGGCGAATTTGAAGCCGGTTTATGAGGCCTGTCATGCCCGCTCCTTTGGCAGCAAGGCGGAGCCGCGCCTGGCGCGCAATGTGCAACGCTTGGCGGAGCTTGATTCGACGCTGGCGGCCCGGTCGGCCGACGAGCGTGAAGCCGCGCGGGATACCGTCCTCAGCTGGATCCGACAGGAGGAGGGCGAAATGTCGAATACCAGCTATGATCGGGTCGGACAGGCGCTCGAAGCGGTCGCGGCGGACGTCTTCTGTGACGCGGTGCAGAAGCAACTCCAGGTGACGCTAACGGCGGCCGAACGGAGTGCGTTCACCGTGCTACACGAGCTGACCGAGATGGACGATTTCATCGACTGGGGTGCGGAGGAATAGCGCCTGTCAACAGCGATTTAAGGGACGGTTCATTTCCACTGAACAGTCCCTTTTTATGGGGGAGGGGGGAGGGGGGCCGAATCGTGGATAGGGCCGCCATCCGTCCTATAGCACCTATCGTCTTATTTCTGAAAAATATGCCAAATTATGAGATGTAAGGCGCGACAATAAGACCGCTTAACCATAGTGCACGATAGATCTCATAAACCGCGACGTAAATGCACCCGCAGTACTCACTCGGAATCGCTTGCTCATACCATTGCCCTGACGGCTCGATGCACCACGTGCGGGCGGGCCCAGGACGATCAATGACGCCCACGGCGATGTGCTCATCGCGAAGACAGTTCTGGATATGCATCCAATGATGGACAACTCCATCAGTCCTGCCACTCATCGCTCCCTCGCCAATTTGAACAAGCCATTCGCTAATGTCTCGCCATCATCCATGCAGGCCTGAAGCCTTAGCATGGATGAATTCGTCCAGGGGCATTGTCGCAATACAACGAGCGATTTTGTCTGCGAATTTCTCACTCAATACACTGAGTAAATATAGATATTTTCTATCGATTGCCACAGTGTAGGCGGATCAATGTTCGATACCGATGAATCACCTGTCAGAGCTTAATCCAGATTAAATATTTCGCTTTACTAAATATATAACACGAGATTGTTTGAAATGTTTGGAATTGAAAAACTGGGACTTCCCGTAACAGGTACCTTGGGATTGGAATCCGCAAGCACCCGCATTGGCAAGACTGACAAGGTTGAGGTTGATCCAAAGGTACCTGAAAATATATCTAAAAAATTTGCAGGCCGTGAATCCAAGGCGTCCATCCCATCGTCGTTATCAAATCGAGCAGAGATTTTGGTTTCGTCGGGAGTACCCCAGTACCTCAGCAATTTAGTGCAGGCCCTGTTCCCAGAGGCTGCAGCGAGCGGCACACCGCGCCTCGACAGCAAAGGTACTCGCCCAGGATTGCGGGATTATCTGCACACCTCTGTTGCGCACGGTCCGGCGCGCGAGGCGGTCCTTTTCGCAACACAGCTAGGCGGTTCGGGCGAGCACTGGAGCAGTGTGGCCAACCGCATGGGGATTACCGGACCACGTTTGCGCGGTTATCTGCAAAGGGCTGTGGCGCAGGGTCCCGCGACGCAGGCGATCTTATCCGCGATGCAGCCAGGCGGCTCCGGCGAGTGCTGGAGTAGTGTGGCCGATCGCATGGGGATTACCGACCCAGCTTTGCGGCATTATCTGTCGCGTGTTCGACTCGGTGATTAAATTTCCAGATGGTGGCGGTGATAGAGCGATCAAGACAGAAACAGTTGCCGTGTCTTGCCCGAATTGAGGTAGAAAAATTTGCCAGCTTGGTAGGCAACCAGCAGAAATGCCAGGGCCAGTATGGCGGGGCCGGTGGAATCGGGGTGCTGCAACCGTCCAAATAGCGTCAAGCCAGAAGTCAAGGCGAGAAAGCCGCTGACATAGAGGGCGATTCTTCGGATCATATTGTTCAAATTCCACAGACCGTAAGCGATCAAGATCTCGACGCCGGCAAAGACCATAGCCGAGATCAATATCTGCGTGCCGGCCGCCGATTGCCGCGCCATTAATAACGCGGCGCCCAGCAAGGCGAATAAGGCTAAAGCCAATTCCATGGTGATAATGGTGTTGAGTAAGGGCGGTCGTTTGGGCGTCATTTCGGGCGTCATTTCGGGCGTGCGTTGTCGGTTGGTATTGTCGTAGTGTAGGTCTTACATCGGCATGATTGTGACCGCAGCGGCCAGGATGATTGAGACCATTTGCTTATCATTACCATGCCGATTCCAGTATGACCCGGGCGCATTGACTCGCAGTATGTTGATGCGGCCCTTTGCGCAGATCGAGCATCCTGAGGCGATGGTGGCGTCTGCACCATCCAGGTGCTAAAAGTACGCCGCATGCTGGTTCCAACTCGTCGGCTATTTGCCGATTTTCGATAACACTCTGTTTTTTCGGCCTCCTATTATCGTTTGGACCCATTGCCGATATGGCGCTTAGCCGCGGTATCGATAATGGTCGCCAACTTTGGGAGAGTCGAATGGAACAAGAATCGAACAACCGGCCGGGAGGCCGGGCCACTCACGCCTTAAAGCAGACTTTGGGAACCTGGCAGCTGTGGGGCATTGCGGTCGGTCTGGTGATCTCCGGCGAGTATTTCGGCTGGAGTTACGGCTGGGCCACCGCCGGCACCTTGGGCTTCACCGTGACGTCGCTATTTATAGCGGCGATGTATGCCACCTTTATCTTTAGTTTTACTGAACTGACCACGTCGATTCCTCACGCGGGCGGGCCTTTCGCTTACGCCAAGCAGGCATTCGGGCCGATCGGCGGCTATCTCGCAGGTGCTGCGACTCTAGTTGAATTCGTGTTTGCGCCGCCGGCTATCGCGTTGGCGATCGGCGCTTATTTGCACGTGCAATTCCCTGGACTCGACCCCAAAACCGCGGCAGTGGGGGCGTATGTGATCTTTATGGCGCTCAATATCATTGGCGTGCAAATTGCCGCAGCCTTCGAATTGTTTATTACGGTTCTGGCGATTTTTGAACTGCTGGTGTTTATGGGTGTGGTCGCGCCTGGCTTCGCCTGGTCCAATTTCACCAAAGGCGGATGGGCCGGCGCCGATCATTTCAGTTTTGGCACTTTCCAGGGTATCGTCGCGGCCATACCGTTCGCGATTTGGTTTTTTCTGGCGATCGAAGGCGTGGCCATGGCCGCCGAGGAAGTGAAAAATCCCAAGCGTTCGATACCGGTGGCCTATATCACCGGCATTTTGACCTTGGTGCTGTTGGCCATCGGTGTGATGGTGTTTGCCGGCGGTGCGGGCGACTGGACCAAGCTTTCCAATATCAACGATCCCTTGCCCCAAGCGATGAAATATATCGTCGGCTCGAACAGCAATTGGCTACATATGCTGGTCTGGCTGGGCTTATTCGGTTTGGTGGCATCGTTTCACGGCATTATCCTCGGCTATTCGCGTCAGATCTTCGCCTTGGCGCGCGCAGGCTATCTGCCGGAATGGTTGGCCAGTGTTCACCCGCGCTTTAAAACTCCGCATCGCGCCATTCTGGCCGGCGGCGTGATCGGGATTGCGGCGATCTATAGCGATGAGCTGATTCAGTTTGGCGGCCAGACGCTGACAGCGAATATTGTGACGATGTCGGTATTCGGTGCGATCGTGATGTACATCATCAGCATGTTGGCCTTATTCAAACTGCGTCGTACCGCGCCGAACATGGAGCGCTCGTTCAAAGCGCCGTTTTATCCTTACTTTCCGGCTTTTGCGCTGGGCGCGGCGGTGATTTCGCTGGTGACCATGGTGTACTACAACCAGCTGGTGGCCGGTGTGTTCGCGGTGTTTCTGGTGCTCGGCTATCTCTATTTCTTGCTGACAGGGCGTCAACGTCAAGTGGCGCCGATGGATCTCATGCTTGAAGAGTAGTATTTAGCGGGCGCACATACCGCACCGATGTTTGCGCCCGATCGTCACCATCAATATGACTGATTATTGTTGGTTGGAATTTTCTCGTTTCTAAGATGGATCAACCGTAAAAAAATACGGTAACGCGGAGACATTGAATATGGACGCGCAGGTGACGCCCGAACGGGCAATCAAGACAGTGGAAGATGCCATTCGCCTGGTGGAGGCAAGTCGGCTGACGCATATCAAAGTCGGTTTGTCGGATATCGATGGCATTCTGCGAGGAAAATATCTGCGCAAGGATAAATTCCTTGGGGCGCTGCGCGCAGGTTTCGCCTTCTGCAATGTCGTACTGGGCTGGGACGTGGATGACCAGATGTACGACAACACGCGCTATACCGGTTGGCATACCGCCTATCCCGACGCGATGGTGCGTATCGTACCGGAAAGTTGTCGACGGTTGCCGCTGGAACAAGGCGACGGCGAAGACATGTTGTTCTTCCTGGCCGAATTTGTTGGGGATGCCGAAGCAATTTGCCCGCGTGGTCTACTGCAACGTGTATTGAAGCGCGCCGGAGATATGGGGTTCGATGCCTTTGCGGCACTTGAATACGAGTTCTTCATGTTCGACGAGACGCCGCATTCGGTGCGCGAGAAAAATTACCGTGACCTGAAGAACTGGACGCCGGGCAATTTCGGCTATTCGGTGCTGCGCAGTACCGTTGAGGGCGATTTTTACCGGCAACTACTCGATCTGTGCGAGCAGATGGATATGCCGATCGAGGGGCTGCATACCGAAACCGGTCCTGGCGTGCTGGAAGCTGCGCTTGCTGTCGACGGTGCGGCCGATATGGCGGATAAGGCCATGTTATTCAAAACCTTTACCAAGGCGCTGGCGCAGAAAAACCATTTGATGGCGACCTTTATGGCGAAATGGTCGCATGATCACCCCGGACAGAGCGGCCATATCCACCTGTCCTTGCGCGACGCGCGCACCGGCAAGTCGGTGTTTTACGACGAAGGCCGTCCGTATAATATGAGCGCCAAGCAAGCCAGTTTTATGGCCGGGGTGCAGCGCTATCTGCCCGAATTTATGTCGATGTTTGCGCAGACCATCAATAGCTATTCTCGTTTGGTGCCGGGCTATTGGGCGCCGCTCGACGCGACTTGGGGGGTTGAAAACCGCACCACGGCTTTGCGCCTGATTCCCGGTTCGGAAAAATCCCAACGCATCGAAGTCCGTATCGGTTCGGCCGACGCGAATCCCTATATCGCCTTGGCTGCAGCTCTGGGCGCGGGCTTGTATGGCATCGAACAGGGGTTGGAGCCGGGGCAGATTGTCGCGGGCAATGCTTATACGCAGGCATTCCCGGATCATTTGAAATTGCCGACTACCCTATGGGAGTCCGCTCAGCGACTGCGCCATTCCGAAGCCGCCAAGACCTTGTTTGGCGCGCCCTTTGTCGAACATTTTGTTGCAACCCGCGAATGGGAAGAACGCCAATTCCGCCGGCATGTGACCGACTGGGAATTGGCCCGATATTTCGAGATCATCTGAATCCAAAAGCTCAAGCCCACTATGAAACAAGAACTGATTACCATTAGCCCGATCGACGGCAGCGAATTCGTGCGCAGGCCTTATGCCAGCGAGTCGCAGATCGAGCAGGCGCTACAGCGCGCGAAAACTGCTCAGAAAGCTTGGGCCGCGAGGCCCCTGTCCGAGCGACTGGCGCTGATCGGCCGTGCGGTCGAGTGTTTCGTCGAGAACAAGGCGACGATTGCCGAGGCCATTACTCGCCAGATGGGCCGGCCACTGCGCTACACCGCGGGTGAGGTCGACGGTTTTGCCGCGCGTGCGCGCCATATGATGGCGCTTGCCGAGGATGCATTAAAGCCCGTGCAAGTGGCGCCGCAGGAAGGTTTTACGCGTTTTATCGCGCGTGAACCGGTGGGCGTGGTGTTGACCATTGCGCCCTGGAACTACCCCTTGCTGACGGCGGTCAACAGCATCGTGCCGGCTTTGCTGGCCGGCAACACGGTCATCCTTAAGCACTCCGATCAAACGCCATTGTGCGCGGAATTGATTCATCAAGCTTTTGTCCGAGCCGAGCTGCCTGAAGGTGTGTTCGAGTATTTGCATGTGGACCACGAGCGCGTGCGCAGGTTGATACAGGCCAAGGAGATCGGCTTTGTCTGCTTTACCGGCTCGGTGGGCGGCGGTCGCATTGTCGAGGAAGCGGCGGCAGGGCGCTTTATCGGTGTCGGTCTGGAGTTGGGCGGCAACGATCCGTCTTATGTACGGGCCGATGCCAAACTCGATTATGCGGTCGAAACGCTGGTCGACGGCGCATTCTTTAATTCGGGCCAGTCATGCTGCGGTATCCAGAGAATTTATGTAGCTCAGTCCCTGTACAAGGATTTTATCGAGCGTGCTGTGGCGCTGACAAATCAATATGTATTGGGTAATCCACTCGATGCACACACCACCTTGGGGCCGGTAGTCAGAACAGCGGCGGCCGACGGCGTGCGGGCGATCGTCGCCGAGGCACGCTCCAAAGGCGCCAAAAATCTGATCGACGAAACGCAATTCGGTATGGCCCGCGCCGGTACACCGTATGTGGCGCCGGGCCTGTTCGTCAATGTCGATCACGGCATGATGCTGATGAACGACGAGTGCTTCGGGCCGGTGGTCGGCATCATGCCGGTATCCGACGATGAACAGGCGATCGAGTTGATGAACGACAGTCCCTACGGTTTGACGGCCGGCGTGTTTACGAGCGACGAAGAAGCCGCGCTATCGATCGGTCGGCGTGTGGAAACGGGTACGTTCTTTATGAACCGCTGCGACTATCTCGACCCGGCATTGGCTTGGACCGGCGTGAAAAATACCGGGCGCGGCGCGACTTTATCGGCGATCGGTTACGAGCACCTGACGCGGCCCAAATCTTTTCATCTGAAAACCCGTCTTTGAACGGGACTCTCGAAGGAATTTCGTATGTCACTTCCCTTTGCAAATTGGAATTATCCGACCGCCGTCAAGGTGGGCGCCGGCCGCATCAGTGAATTGCCGCAATGGTGCAAAAGTCTGGGCATGAGCCGGCCGCTGCTGATTACCGACCCGGGTCTGGCGGCGCTGCCGCTGATCGGCCGGGTGTTGGCGCTGTGCCAGTCCGCGGGCTTGGAGTGCGGGCTGTTTCACGATATTAAAGGTAACCCGACCGGCAAGAACGTCGACGATGGCGTGGCGCGCTTTAAAGCCGGAGGTCACGACGGTGTGATCGCCTTTGGCGGCGGCTCGGCGCTCGATGCAGCCAAGGCCGTGGCGCTGATGGTGGGGCAAGATCGGCCGTTATGGGATTTCGAAGATATCGGCGACAACTGTCTGCGCGTCAAGGTGGCCGGCATGGCGCCCGTGGTCGCCGTGCCGACGACCGCCGGAACCGGCTCGGAAGTCGGGCGGGCCTCGGTGATTACCGATGACCACGCCCATGTGAAGCGGATTATTTTTCACGCAAATATGTTGCCCTCGATCGTCATCCTCGACCCCGAGTTGACAGCAGGTTTGTCGGCGAAACTGACCGCGGCTACCGGCATGGATGCCCTGTCGCACAACCTCGAAGCCTATTGTTCGCCGTTTTATCATCCGATGGCTACGGGCATCGCGGTTGAGGGTATTCGCCTGATCAAGCAGTTCTTGCCGCGTGCGGTCAAGGATGGTCAAGACCTTGATGCGCGTTTGCAAATGCTGGTAGCGTCGAGCATGGGCGCCACGGCATTTCAGCGTGGTCTGGGCGCCATGCATGCGCTGGCGCATCCGCTGGGTGCGTTGTACGACGCGCATCATGGCATGCTCAACGCGATCCTGATGCCTTATGTGCTTAAGGCCAACGAATCGGCCATCACCGAGCGGATCGCATTGCTGGCGCGTTATCTTGAACTTGCCCAGCCGTCATTCGGCTCTTTCCTCGATTGGGTCTTGTCGATGCGCGACTCGCTGGGCATTCCGCATACGCTGGGCGAGATCGGCATTGACGGTCGCGATGCCGACAAAGTCGGTGAGATGGCGCTAGCTGACGGCTCTGCCGGTACCAACCCGATACCGTTTAGTGCTGCTGAGTACAGTCGCATTTTTGTGGCGGCGGTTGAGGGCGAATTGTAAGGCCAGTCAGTAATAATGAGGAGATGGCGTGGCAAGAATCGGGATTGCTGGCTTTTTACATGAGACGAATACCTTCGCGGTCAGCCGGGCAAATTTTGCGACTTTCGTCGAAGCCGACGCGTGGCCGGGCCTGCTGGTCGGCCCGGAGATATTCGACGCGGTCTCGGGTGTCAACCTGGCGATCGACGGTTTTATTCGCGCGGCGCGGGCTGGCCATGAATTGGTGCCGCTGTTGTGGGCCTCGGCCAACCCTAGCGGACCGGTCACGCAAGATGCCTTCGAAGCCATTGCCTTTATGCTCGATCGGGCGATACGGGATGCGGGGCCACTCGACGCGCTCTTTCTCGATCTGCATGGCGCCATGGTCAGCGAGCATGACGAGGACGGCGAGGGCGAGTTGCTCAGACGGGTGCGGCACAGAGTCGGCGAGGCGATACCGATCGTCGCGGCGCTCGATTTTCATGCCAATATCAGCCAGGCCATGATCGATCATGCAAGCTGCCTGGTGACGTATCGCACCTATCCGCATATCGACATGGCGCAGACGGGGCAGCGGGCGCAGGTGTTAATCGACCGGCTGTTGGCCGGCGCCAAGTTATACAAGCGTTATCGCCAAATGCCGTTTCTGATTCCCATGCCCTGGCAAAGCACGTTGACTGAGCCGATGGGCGGATTGATGGCGCTCGGCGAATCGCTGGAGTCGGAGCAAGTTTTTGCGGCCCAGTTTGTACCGGGCTTTCCGCTTGCGGATATCTACGACAGCGGACCCAGCGTGATCGCTTACGGTTGCGATCGGCTGGCCGTCGAGACGGCCGCGGAACGTTTGGCCCAGGCGGTGCTGGCGCGTCGGACTGATTTTGGTGGGCATCTCTATACGCCCGTCGAAGCGGTCGCACACGCACTTGAGCATGGGGCGCGGCCAGGCGTCGTGATTCTTGCCGATACCCAGGATAACCCGGGCGGCGGCGGCGATGGCGATACCACCGATATTTTGCATGAACTGCTGCGGCACAAAGCGCAGCGGGTTTGCGCCGGTGTGCTGTGCGACGCCGATTTTGTCGATGCGGCGCGGCGCGCGGGCGTCGGCGCCACGATCGATGCGCCGCTCGGTGCAGCAAGCGGAATTGGAGCGCCGCCACTGCGAGAGCAATTTGAAGTGTTGGCTTTGGGCTCTGGCCGTTTCACCGGCACCGGGCCGTTTTATCTGGGTTGTCAGATGGATCTTGGGGCCATGACGCGGGTGCGATGCGGCGGCCCGCTGGGTATTGAGATCGTAGTGTCGAGCCGCAAACAGCAAGCTGCGGATCAGGCCATGTTCCGGCATGTCGGCGCCGATCCGGCCGATTACCGTATCTTGGTCCTGAAAAGCTCGGTCCATTTTCGCGCCGATTTTGGCGCGCTGGCGCAGGACATTCTTGTGGTGGCGGCGCCGGGTGTCAATGTCGCGAATTTGCGTCAACTGCGCTATGACAAATTGCGGCCGGAGGTTGAGCGGCTTTGAAGTCAGCCCAATATATTGGCGCGTAGCAGCCGGGACGCATACGTCGCGATAATGGGCCATGAGTGTTCGGGGCAGCCCCGGTGGCAGCAAGCACAATGGAGTCGTGATGATCCGGCCGGCATTGGCCGTTACCCAGGACATGATCCGATAGGTACGCATATGACCATATTTTCAAATGCCTCCGGGCTTAAAGCGGCTTATGGGCCGTCCGTTTCGGACCCCATAGCATCGCGCTGTTCGAGCGGATTGAGCGTCAACACGCGGGTCGCCAGCGATGCCGACGAGCAGGCCAGAAATCTCTCGGGTTGGCGGCAAACTTACGACCAACTGACGCCCGGTGCTTTTACCGGCAGCGTCAGTGAGTTGTGTCTGGAGCAGATAACGGTCTTCTGTGAAACCACCAGCCATGCTCTCCGGCAAACCTGCGAAGTCGGCTCGGACGCCTACTGGTTCGGTATTCCACTGCAAAACAACGGCCCTGGCTTGATCGACGGTCATTTGATTGCCGACGACGCACTGGCCGTGATGCGCGGCCGGGACGAATTCGAATTGATGACGGCCGGCGGATATCGGATCCTCGGTGTTGTGATTGAGGAGGCCGAATTACGCGCGCATGCGTGTGAGGTCGAGCGTATCGATTTTTCCGACGACGTGCTGAGCCGGCAGATTTTGAATGTCGGCGCGCCGCGCAAGGCCAGCTTGTGCGATGCGCTATCGGTGTTGCTACTGACCGCACAGGCCGGCCCACAACCGCTTTCGACCGCTGCGAGTCGTAATGTGCAGTCGTGTGTGCTGGCCATGTTGTTTGATCTGGGGGTATCGCCGCCAACCGACGATCTGTCTGAAAGCCGCTCGAAGTCGGATCGCTATTGGATCGTCATGCAGGCACGCGACTATATCCTGGCTCATCGCGATCGCCCGGTTGCCGTGCCCGAACTGTGCCGGCAATTTCATGTGAGCCGCCGCACCTTGCAGTATTGTTTCGAAGAGACCTTGGGCATGACCCCCATGTCGTATCTGCGGGCGATCCGGCTAAATGGCGCACGGCGCGATTTAAGCTCGGCGCAGGCTATGGTGCCGCGAACCGTGCAAAGTGTCGCCGCCGATTGGGGGTTCTGGCATTTGAGCCAGTTCGCCAGCGATTATCGCAAACTGTTTGGTAAGCGGCCTTCGGAGTCTTTGCGCGAGGCGGTTGCGAGCTAGGGCGCGGTACTCAGTTCTTGCGCGCAAATTTTGCGCATTTTTTTAGAGCAGCGAAAACGGTTTAGGGCATGATGACGAGATATCTTCTCTATGAGCGGAAGATTGTCATCGGCCATGAAGCCGTGAGACTTCAGCTCCTCCGAAATCAGCAAGACTTTTTATTAGAGCGCCGCCTTGTTCAACAAGACAGAGTGACACTCGAACAGGTTTTGCTAATCCAATCCGTTGCCGATCTCGAGTCGTTTTCTATCGCCGATCCCTATGCGCGGCAGCCTACAAAATTCTACGGTGACATCCGTGAGAAAATTTCGCCGTCGATAGGTCAACCAGCGGCCGTCAATGACGGCACGCTACAGAAGATTTTCTCCGTCATCGTGGCAGCCCCGGACGAATCGGCATTGTCATTGAATGTCCAAAAACTTATCGGTGAACTCGGCGCAGAATCTTATGTGTTCGTATCCTTGCATCCTGATGATTATTCGGTTGAGCGTGCGTCACATCGGTTCTTGATTGGATGTCGTCCCGGATGGTGCGGCCGCCATCGGTACGTCGGTTTGGAAGCACATCGGCATTTCTTTCCTCGCTGCCGCGAAAGCCTCGGTCCTTGATGAGACGGTTAGGGTTGACCATGGTGCGAAAAATCGCTTCCTACTAAACTATGCATGGAGTGTTGGACTGATAGTGTTGGCTTGGTGGTTCGGCTCTTGGAAGGAGATCATATTTTGCTCAGGTTATGCATTGATCAGTGTGTGTATCGTCGAGGCCATCGGCTATCTTCAACACTATGGATTCTCGGGGGCATCGCTCGATGACGAACTGATTGCATGGGACGTCAACTATTGGCTATCCAATCGCCTGCTAGCTAACAACGGGCGTCATATAAGTCATCACCTCCGCCAAACCCAGTCATATTGCAAATTGGCGCCGGCACATCCCGCCTTACCAGGCGGATATATTCACATGCTGTTCCTGGCAATGTTGCCGAAGATGTGGTTCAGGGTGATGAATCGCCGCCTTGATTTAGTGCGCGAAGGGGCACGTGGTCCGTGGTCAGCGTGGAAGATTTAGCCTCGGCGATTTGGCTGGTCAAATCGGATTAAATAGCCGCTGGCGACACATTTAAACTTCATTGACCTGTGTCATAGCGCGGGCGTCTCGGCTTGGGCTTTACTCTGCGCTATACCGCTCCGTAAACGGATGACTGGGTTGCGCCAGCGTGTGAACCACAATATCTCTTAACCATTGCGTATTAGCATCCAGCTCTGCTGCCGCGCGATGTAATGTCAGGCCGATCATGGGCAATCGCGGCAAGCTCAGGATTTCTTGATCGAGCACGCGCAAGGGGGCGGGCAAGCCGATTTCGGTACGTACCGTGACACCCAGGCCGGCCGCGACAGCCGCCCAGACGCCGCTTAAGCTCGGGCTGGTAAACGCCACGCGCCAAGGAATCCCGGCGCGGTCGAGTGCCGCAGTGGCTGCGGCGCGCATCAAGCAAGGCGCCTCAAAAACGACCAACGGTAAGGGTTCTTCAAGCGTCGCCGGCAAGGGCAGATTGTCGAGCGATCCTATCCAGCGCATCGGTAAGCGGCCGATGGGTTCTGCATATGGCGTAGTGACGCCGAAATCCCAGGTCAAGGCCAGATCGTAGCGGCCTCGGCCCAGTTGATCGAGCAACTCGGCGTTGCGCGCTACGCTGGCGGCTATCCTCACCTTGGGGTGGGCGCGCGCAAAGCGGCCCAGGACGTCGGTCAAAATACGCTCGCCGAAGTCTTCCTGCATACCGAGACTGACGGCGCCTGTCAGATCGACGCCGCGCACGGCTGCAGCTGCTTCGTCATTCAACTCCATCAGGCGCCTGGCGTATGCCAACAGGGTTTCTCCCGCCGCCGTCGGCGTCATGCCGCGGCCGGCTTTGCGCAACACGGGCGCACCCACTTGATCTTCAAGTTTTTTAAGCTGGGCGCTAATGGCCGACGTCGAGCGGCCCAGCCGGTCCGCCGCTTTGGCAAAACTACCTAGATCGACGCCCGTGACAAAGCTACGCAGGATATCGAGGTCAAACGTGATGCGCCGCATAACTATCCCGTTTTTGTGGATTAATGGTTTAAATATTCCTGATTTTCTGAATCAAGGTAATTGGGTACTGTAGCGTTGTCAACCCTGAATCCCAACCGGAGAGCGTCGATGAGCATGGTATCTAACGCAGGAAAACAAGCGATGGGCGATATCGCCCCTAAGTTGGCAGAGCTAACCGATCAGGTCTTGTTCGGCGATATCTGGGAGCGGAACGGTTTATCCAAGCGCGACCGCAGCTTGATCACGGTGTCGGCGCTGCTGGCCATGAATCGCATTGAGCAACTGCCGTTCCACCTGGAGTTCGCCTTGGAAAATGGCGTGTCGCGCGAGGAGCTGGTGGAGCTCACCACGCATTTGGCGTTTTATTCGGGCTGGCCGACCGCCGCTTCGGCGGTGAAGGCTTTGAAAGCACTATAGGTAGCAACTGAGGGTAGCAACTGAGGGTGCCAAATGCAGGGCCAATAAAAGTAACGACAGCAGAGGTCAGCCTTGCGGTTAAATCAGAAAAGCCAAGGAGTTTAATGATGCTTGCCATGCAATATAGCTTTGTTCTGCCTGCCGATTACGATATGGCGATTATCCGACAACGCATCGCGGGAAAAGGGTATTTACTCGATAACTTCCCTGGCCTGATCTTCAAAGCCTATCTCAGTGCCGACAAAAGGGATCAGCGTATCGAGACCCAGGATAATCTCTATGCGCCGTTCTATGTCTGGGCAGACAGCCAAGCCATGAACCATTTTCTGGACAGCGTCGTTTTCGCCGGTTTAACTCAGGCGTTTGGCTGGCCGGTGATTCGCACCTGGTCGATTTGGTCGATCATAGAGGCAGGCGTGACAGGCGATATAAATGGGGGCATAAGCGGGAACATAAGCGGTGACATAAGCAATAACAAAAGCGACGACAAGCGTGACGCGCGTTATGCCACTCGCGAGTTAGTTGTCATCCCGCCCTATACCGCGCTAGCGGAATTGCGCCGACGTGAAAGCGAGCTGGCGCAACAAGCAGTCAGCAATCACGGCGCGCTCAGCGCTGTCAGCGCTTTCGAGCCGACATCCTGGACTCTGGTTCGGTTTCGGCTGTGGCGCGATGTGCCATCGAACCTATCATCGGAGTCGGTGCAGCAGTATCAAGTGGGTCATATTTCGCAGCGGCTTTAAATCGCGTCTTGGCGCTCGAAAGCATCGCGTGCGATTCAGGTGACGCCTCAAGGGTGGGCCAGCTTGAAACAGGAACTCGGCATCGATCCGCCGGCCAGCACGCCTGTGGTTTAAGCCAGCGGCACAGTGCCGCGCCCTATCGCAATCACAAAATCGGCAGGGCGCCGCGCCCCTTGACGTCGCGCAAGGACAACATCGACTCCACCGACGTCACGCCCGGCAAACTGCGTAATACGTCGCGCACAAACAAGCCGTAATCGGCCAAGTCGCTGGAGACGATTTCCAGCAAGTAGTCGGCGCTGCCCGAAATATTGTGACAAGCCAGAATGCGAGGCACGCCTTGCACCTCGCGTTCGAATTGATTGGAAATGGCTAGGTCGTGGGTGGCGAAGCGCACCTGCACAAAGGCTACCACACCGATGCCGACTGCCTGCGGCGAGAGCACCGCCCGGTAGTGGTCGATATAGCCCTCGGTTTCGAGGCGCTTGAGCCTGCGCGCGCAGGGTGTCTCGCTGAGTCCGATGCGCTCGGCGAGCGTCGCATTGCTGATGCGGCCGTCGCGCTGGATCAAGGCGAGAATTTCCCGGTCGATTTTGTCTAGCGATGTCATGGAGATAAGCTCTAGTAAATTATATTTGTGTAGAGTTTATCGCTATTTTTATATTGATGAAGACGGTATTTCGCCAATATTCACTAAGGCAGTACGGGCACACTACAGGCTTCGTCATGGGAGCTTTTAATGATTTCGCTGCACCTGCTATTTGCCTATATCGCGGCCTTGCTGATTGTTTTCCTGTTGCCGGGTCCCGATATGGCACTTATTCTTCAGACGAGTGCCAGTAGTGGTGCTCGTCGCGGTCTGGTGGTCGCGTGCGGCCTGGCGACCGCCCGCTCCATTCATGTCACGCTATCTGCGTGCGGCGTGGCGGCTTTACTTCGTAGTGCACCGGCTCTCTATGAAGCGATACGGGTCGGCGGCGCGCTGTACCTCGGTTACGTGGCCTGGCAAATTCTGCGCTCGCCGGGTTTCGCGGTGCAGTTGGACGGCCGTGCCGAAGTCAAGCTGCCACGCCTGCGTGCGACGTTTTTCAAGGGCATGCTGTCCAACTTGATGAATCCCAAGGCTTTATTGTTTTGTTCGGTGTTGATGCCGCAATTTATCCGTTCGGAAGCCGGGGCAGTCGCCTGGCAGGTCGCCAGCTTGGGCGTCTTGCTGGTGGTCATCGGCTTTCTGCTGGATACGGCGTATGCCCTGGGCGCGTCGCGCCTGTCCAACTGGTTGCAGCGCCACCCTCTGGCGCAAACACTGCAACGCTGGACCTTCTCAATTGCGCTGGTGGGTTTTGCGCTTCGCCTTTCGCTCGATTAAGGCCGGTCGGGTGGTTTAATCTACTGTAATAATTAGCGAAGTTCTGGAAACCAAGTTTCGGGGTAATCCTGCTACTTTAGATGGGGGCGCCAAATAAGCTTGGTGTGAGACGCAATATGCGTTCGCAGCGGCGCGTCCTCCCTTTCCCAGAATTTATTGCTCGGCTTTGAAGATGCTCGATACCCAGCCGGCTAGCGCGGAAGATTTATTTGCTCTTGGTAACGCATTCTCCGCTCGCGAAGAATTTCAGGATGCGTTTGTCTGTTTTGACAGGGTGCGGGTTCTGCGCCCGTTCGATGCCCGGGTGTATAACAACCTCGGCGCCACCCTCGCACGGCTGAACCGCCTGCCCGAGGCGGTGGTGCGTTATCGCGAAGCCAGCGTACTCGATCCCAATAATGCCGATATCCATCACAACCTCGGTTGTGCGCTGGAGCAGTTGCATCGGCTGCAAGAGGCCGTGGTGTGCTATCGCCGCGCGGCGGAACTGAATCCTCAGGCCGACGTGTCATACAACAATATGGCCAACTCATTGCATGCACTCGGTTTGTTTGACGAGGCACATGAGGCCTATCGCCATGCGATTCGGATTTCGCCCGACAACACGGTGTACTACCGCAATTTCGTGCAATCGAAGCGGCTGACCGTCGACGACCCCTGTTTTATCATGATGGAACAGTTGCTTCAGCGCGCACAGACGCTGTCTCTCGAAAGCCAGGCGCAGTTGCATTTTGCCTACGGCCAGGCGCTGGCTGACGTCGGGCGCGATGCCGCGGCCTTTGAGCATTTCTTGCAGGCCAACGCGTTAAAACGTCCTAGCGTGCCGTATAACGAGGCGATGACGTTTCATCTATTCGAAAACCTGCCGAAATTATTGACCGCCGATTTGCTCAAGGCCAAGCGCGGTATGGGCGATCCGACGGATGCGCCGATTTTTATCGTCGGCATGCCGCGTTCCGGCTCGACGCTGATCGAACAAATCCTGGCGAGCCATCCACAGGTATTCGGCGCCGGTGAGTGCCCCGAGTTTGCTCGGGCCTTGGCGAGCCGCACTGTACGATCTTCGGGCGAAGCCGGCAAAATCGATATCGAAGCGCTTGATGGGCTTTCCGCCGAGCAGTTAGCACCATTGGGCGCCGATTATCTGCAGCGTATCCTGACCGGCGTGCACGATGGCCGGGAGTATTCGCGCATCGCCGATAAGTATCCATTCAACTTTATCTATATCGGCCTGATCCACCTAGCCTTACCGAACGCACGGTTTATTCATAGCCGCCGCACCCCGGTGGAAACCTGCTTGTCCAATTTCTCGCGGCTGTTCCACGATGTGCCCTTTAGTTATGACTTGGGCGAGCTCGGCCGCTATTACCGCGCCTACGATGCACTGATGACGCATTGGCAACAGGTATTGCCAGAAGGCGTGATGATAGACGTGCAGTATGAAGAACTTGTCACCGATCTGGAGCCCACGGTTCGGCGTATGCTCAAGCACTGTGGATTGGAGTGGGACGAGCGCTGCCTGGCTTTTCATGACACCCAGCGCCAGGTTATTACGGCAAGCGCCACCCAGGTGCGCCAACCTCTGTTTCGCAGCTCACTTGAACGCTGGCGGCCGTCGCGGCAAGTATTGCAACCCCTGTTGGATGGCTTGGGGCCCGAGTTGTCGATGATCGCATCGCAGGATTACCAAGTGGGCGAAGCCGATCCTGCGCCCGATGACAAAATCGAGCTATATCAACCGAATTTGTCGGTCGATAAGGCGCAGCGTGCGGCGCTCATGGGCCAAAAACCGGGTGTAATCTGGATGACGGGTTTCTCGGGCGCGGGCAAATCGACTTTGGCCAACCTGCTCGAAGTCCGTCTGGCTGAGCAGGGGCGCCATACTTATTTGATCGATGGCGACAACCTGCGGGGCCGCTTAAGCCGAGATCTGGGTTTTAGCGACAGCGACCGTTCGGAAAATATTCGCCGTGCCGCAGAAGTGGCGCGATTGATGGTCGATGCCGGCTTGATTGTGATTGTGGCTTTGATTTCGCCGCTGCAAGCAGACCGTCAACTGGCCCGGGAAGTGTTGGGGGACGACGAGTTTATCGAGGTTTTTGTCGATGTGCCGCTCGAAGTGGCCGAGGCGCGCGACCCCAAGGGCTTATATAAAAAGGCGCGGGCCGGGCAGCTCAAGCGTTTTACGGGGATCGACTCCCCTTATGAGGCGCCGTTACATGCCGACCTGGTGGTGGATGCCCATCGTAGCGGACCGGAAATCGGGGTAGGCGCGGTGCTCGATCTGATGGCGCGACGTGGTTTGCTGGAGACCCGCTAGAACTATGCTATACAGGGCGTGTCGACGCGACTCTGCACGCCAATTCGATCGACAGCCGCTGTCGGATAAGCTTACTTTAGCGACGGGATGCCATGCGCTTTGCCATTACCGGAATTGACCGTTCGATGAGCGTCTTCGATGCATTGATCGAGGCCGGCTGGGAACCCGTGAAACTGTTCACTATGCCGGTCGACGAATGCCACGATCACCATATCAATATCGTCAACCGGGCCAATGAGTTCAAAGTCCCGGTGCAATTGTCGCGGCTTCAGGACGACGATCTTCGGCAGCTCGGCGCACTAGGTTGCGAGGTGCTGGTGGTCGCGTCGTATAACTGGAAAATCGGCGATTGGACCCCCTATTTGCCGCATGCGATTAATTTTCACCCGTCTTTGCTGCCGGAGGCGCGCGGCCCCTATCCGATGATACAGGCCATCTTAAGCGACGAAAAAAACTGGGGCGTGACGTGTCACAAACTGTCGCCACAAATCGATCAGGGCGATATCCTTGCCCAGCAAGCTTTTCCCTTGAGCGCCGACGAATCACACGAGAGTATCCATTTGAAGTTGCAGATGGCGTCGCAGCGCTTGGCGACCCGGGTCGCCGGCAATTTCTCCGAGCTGTGGAACGCGGCTGTCGCGCAAGGGCCGGGTAGTTACTGGAAGATGCCCGGCGAGGTCGAGCGGACCCTCGATTTTACCGAGTCCGTCGAGACGATCTTGCGGCAGGTGCGCGCTTACGGCTTGTTCGAATGCAAGGCCACCGTCAACGGCACAGCGATTTTTATACGGCGCGCGGTCGGTTGGACCGAAGTCCATCATCACACCCCAGGCACGGTGGTTCATGTGCAGCATCGTACGATGGTGGTCGCCGTGCGCGATGGTTTTGTCGCGCTGATCGAATGGAGTTCGGTGCCGCCGGGCGGGCAGCGTAATGTTGGACGTTAGGTTGCCGTGCTTTTACTGCGCCATCAACCTCGCCCAGATTCAGTGACAGCCATACGGCTATCTTTTCAGTCGTGCGCGTGCTTGTCGCTGTTTTCTTTTTCAAGCTCGTTCAAGCGCTTCTTCAGCCGCTGATTGTCGGCCGCCAGCATGACAAATATGATGATGGTTGCGATTTGGAAAAATCACTGTCCCGCGTAGTGGAGCATTGCCCACGCGAGTGCTGCTAGAACAAGTGCCGTGGCAGTCAGCGCCATTTTATCTATAAGCGATCCTCAAGATCGTATTGAGAATATTCTTAAATTTCATCTTGAAATTAATATTTAGGATAAATCTTATCGACAGTTTGCGCGCATTGATGCAACAGTGCTTGTGTTGCAAAAAGAGCAGATTGTGATAGCGAGATCTGCTTGACGCGCTATCAAAAGTTGAAAATGACGCGTGCGCTCTAATTGTGTGAAGCTTGTTTGTGATGTGCGCCAGTCTATTAATTTACGGATGTATTGGAAAGTGTCAATTTTTGATTGTTTTTGACACTGAAGGGAAATTTAAAGCATCTCAAATAAATTGCTGGTTATAATAAATTCAAAATTGATGTAAAACAGATTGCGGCAATTGATCAAAAATGCATATCGAACCTATTTGGAAAAATCGGGAGGCAGTATGATCGATACGTTGATGCTCAGGAAGCAAGTGGATGAATCACCCTGTTGTTTTGCTGGATATAAGGATTCTAATTATATTTTCCAGTACTCCAATGCGGAATATGCCAAGGTGGTCGGTTTGAAACATCCGCTCGATGTTGTCGGTGGAACAGCTTATGATATGCCTTCTCGAACGGCAGAGTGCGCTGCTTTATTTCATGCTCAAGATGATAAAGTAATAGAATTAAAAAAACACCTCAATATATTTGGTATTCATCCTGACGTTGATGATAGTTTTAGAGCATTTAATCACGTTAAAGCGCCGTTGTTTGATCGAAGTAATAATGTCATTGGTGTATTTTTCACAAGTAAAAATATAACTTCCAAGGCTACCTCGGAGTTAAGCCTTTTTCTTAGAAAAATGCCTATCATTACGAGCGGGAAAATTCTCCTGGATAGTGGGTGCTACCTGATTGGGAAAGATCATCTTGAAATCGATATGAGCAATCGAGAGCACGAAATTTTGTTTTATTTATTAAGAAGAAAAAAGGCAAAGTACATTGCCGGTTTGCTTAGCATCACACCGCGAACCGTCTATAAGCACATGGAATCATTGCGGCGAAAATTTAATGTGCGTACTTCTTCTGAGCTAAGAGACGCAGCGAGCGAGATGGGTCTTGTTGATGTGCTGCCGCCAAGTATTTTTAATGAAAAAACGTCAATTTATTTAAATCAACGATAGTGGTAGGATCATCCAATGTGAAAGTACTCGATGCGGTTTATGCTAGGCGAGCAGTAAAACATTTCGATCCTCAACACAAGATGACAGCCGACGATGAGGCCTAGCTGCTGTCGGCCGCACTCTCTGCGCCAACGGCGTTTAATATCCAGAATTGGCGGCCGGTGAATCTGAAAAATCCCGAGATACGGAAAGCGGTGCGTGCTGTCATTTTTTTACTAGTTTTAGTATCTAAAAGAATGAGAAAAAAATATGAGCGCGAGCCGCTTACTGTGGCGATGCTTCAATATGCCATTGACCTTGGCGTATGGGACAGCGAGCATTTAAGGAAAGGGGAAAATCAGCGCCCAAAGGATTGACCGACAGAGGGGCTGCAAAAATACAGGTCTTTCTTTTCCCCATTGTTCGCCGTCACTCACCACGCGAATGAACGTGCTGCGCCCCTGCCAACCTTGTCCTATACTTTCCATTCCAAATCGGCCAAGGGAATAAAGCAATGAACTCGCACGATCACACGCCTCGCCAGGAAACCGACTCGATGGGTAGCGTGGCGGTGCCAGCGGACCGCTATTGGGGCGCGCAAACCGAGCGCTCGATTCATCATTTTCCTATTGGTGTCGCGCGCTTTCGCTGGCAGCGGCCGGTGATCCGCGCGCTAGGGCTGCTTAAGCAGGCGGCGGCCAGGGCCAATGCCGAGTTGGGCGAGTTGCCGCTCGACGTCGCGGCATTGATCGAACAAGCTGCCGCCGAAGTGGTGGCCGGCAAGCTCGATGAGCATTTCCCTCTGGTGGTGTTTCAGACCGGCTCGGGTACGCAATCGAATATGAACGCCAACGAAGTGATTTCGAATCGGGCGATAGAAATAGCAGGCGGTGTCCTCGGCAGTAAAAAACCGGTGCATCCCAACGATCATGTCAATCGCGGCCAGTCCTCGAACGATACTTTTCCGACCGCCATGCATATTGCCGTGGCAGAACAATTGCTGCAACGTCTGCTACCCGAGGTCGGCCGGCTGCGCGATACCTTGGCGGCCAAGGCTCGAGCTTTTGACGGGATTGTCAAAACCGGTCGCACCCATTTGCAGGATGCGACGCCGGTCACGCTCGGGCAAGAAATCGGCGCCTGGGTTGCGCAACTCGACTTTGGCCTCGCGACCGTGCGTCAAATGTTGCCCGGGGTTTATGATTTGGCGATCGGCGGCACGGCGGTCGGTACCGGTTTGAATTCCCATCCGCAGTTCGGCGATCTGGCCGCGCATCATATTGCCGAGTTAACCGGCTTGCCATTTCGTTCGGCATCCAACAAATTTTTTGCCTTGGCGGCGCACGATGCGCTGGTGAATGTTTCGGCGAGTTTGCGTACCTTGTCGGGCGGCCTGATGAAGCTGGCCAACGACGTACGCTGGCTGGCCAGCGGTCCGCGTTGTGGAATCGGCGAGCTGACCATTCCCGAAAACGAACCGGGTTCGTCGATTATGCCGGGCAAAGTCAACCCGACTCAGTGTGAAGCGCTGACCATGGTGTGCGTGCAAGTGTTCGGCAACGACGCGGCGGTTGCCTTCGCCGGCAGCCAGGGCAATTTCCAATTGAATGTGTATAAGCCGGTGATGGTGCATAACGTGCTCGAAAGTATTGAGCTGATCTCCGACGCTTGTGCCGCATTTAATGAGTTCTGCGCCATGGGTATCGAGCCCGCTCTGCCCAGAATAGAAGAAAATCTGGCCAAGAACCTGATGCTGGTGACTGCCTTGAATCGTCATATCGGTTATGACAAGGCCGCCCAGATTGCCAAGAAAGCCCATCACGAAGGTACCACCTTGCGCGAAGCGGCCATGGCGCTGGGCTATGTTCCGGCGGAGCGCTATGACGAATGGTTGGCGCCGCTGGATATGACGCGGCCCAGCGCTTGATTGGCTGGGGCGCCCGCTTATTGCGGTGGTGTTGAGGCAGGGGATAGGGGTGTAGTGGTGCGCTTATGCAGCACGATGTGGCGCAACTTGCGCACCATCAGTACGGCGATAAGCGCAGCCAGCGCGGTCATCAGCAAGCCGATATGAATGGCGCCGACCAGCACGCTACGGCAGGCTTCAAGCAGCGCCGGGCCCGGTAAAGCGGTATGGGCGAGTTCGTCAAGCAGATGGTTTCGCGAGGCGGCGTCGACCAAAATTTGCGGATCGTCGAAACGCCGGCCCCAACGCTCCGCAGATGTAGGGCCAGCTAGCTGCGCCAGGGCGGCAGCCGCGCCTGACGCGTAACGATGGGTCACCAATGTGCCGATCAAGGTGGTGCCGAGCATGCCGCCGACCATACGTGTCGATTGCATCAGCGCGGTGGTGATGCCGAAGCGTTCGCGTCCGGCGATTTCCTGCACGAAGATATTCATATTGTTGAGCACAAAGCCCAGACCGGTGCCGCCCGCCATCATCGATAACACCAGCAGCCAGTGGCCCGTGGTTTGAAAGGTCGCGGCCGTACCCAGGCAGGCGCACAACATCAGCGAATAGCCGATTGTCAGGATCTGCGTCGGTTGTTTAAGCCGCATGACAATATGCGTATTTAGAATGCTGCCGACCGCGATAAATGCGGCGAGCGGTGTCGCGAGCACGCCGGCCGTCTGCGGCGACAAGCCGAAGCCCCCTTGCAGTAGCAGCGGCGCGAAAAAGATCAGCGAAAACATGATGAAACCGGCCAAGCCTGATAGCATAAACAAACGCACAATGTCAGCATGACGAAATAAATCGAGCGGCAGAATCGGGTGTGACGCGCGCCGTTCGCACCACAGCAGCAAGCCGCTGCTTGCCGCGAGCAATAGTATCAGCCGTAGGTTGGCGCCGGATAAGCCTGTAGCCGGCAGACCCTCGACCAGCATTTGCAGACCACCGAGCGTCAAGGCGATCAACCCGGCGCCGGCCACATCGAGATTGATGCGGCCCGAATGGCTGTGCCGGAACGCCGGCAAATACCGGACGATGCAATAGAGGCTGGCGGCGCCCACCGGAAAATTGATAAAAAAGGTCGAGCGCCAGCCATAGTGTTCGCTCAGAAAGCCGCCCAGTGAGGGGCCAGCAGCCGTGCCAATGCCATAAGCCGCGGCCATCACGACTTGCCAGCGTACCCGGGCGCGTGCATCGGGAAATAGGTCGGGGATGGACGCGAATGCGGTCCCGACCATCATGCCGCCGCCGAAGCCCTGCAAGCCGCGTGCGGCGACCAGCATCAGCATGCTGTTGGCGAGGCCGCATAACATCGATGCCGTGACGAAAATCAATACCGAGGCCACGACGAAGCGTTTGCGGCCGAAATAATCGCCGAGTCGCCCAAAAATCGGCACGGTGACGACCGAAGCAAGCAGGTAAGCCGTGGCCACCCAGGCGTAATACCCGAAGCCCTTCAGCTCTGACACAATCGAGGGCAGGGCCGTACTGACCACGGTTTGATCGAGCGCGACCAGCATATTGACGAGGGCAATACCCAGCATAGCCAGCAAAGCGTTACGAAACGGCAGGGCGGGCACTGGCGCGGCGGTTGGGGAGTGGGCTGGCATAGCTGGGTTAGGGGTGCTTATCGGATTTAGAATGGTGCGACGCAGCAAGTTAGCAGGTTTTAAGATACAGTACGTGTTGTTTTAATAAAATCAATATCTATAGCGGTAATTTGCTCAGGGGTTTGCCCATTACGGAGGATCTAATGTCCCAAACGCGACTGATCGCGACACTGGCCTTTTCGGACGGCACACCGAGCGTGGAACTTCCGATTGTCAAAGGTACCATGGGCCCCGACGTAATCGACGTGCGCAAATTGCACGGCCAAACCGGTCATTTCACCTACGACCCGGGATTTATGTCGACCGCGGCGTGCAGTTCGGCCATCACTTATATTGACGGTGACAAGGGCGAGCTGCTGTATCGCGGTTATCCCATTGAGCAGCTTGCCGTCCAGGCGGACTATCTCGAAACCTGTTATTTGCTGCTCAACGGTGAGTTGCCGACAGTCGCACAAAAGCAGGAATTTGTCGACATCATCACCCGTCACACGATGGTGCACGAACAATTGCAGATGTTTTTTCGCGGTTTTCGGCGCGATGCCCATCCGATGGCCGTTCTCACCGGATCGGTCGGCGCCTTGTCGGCGTTTTATCACGATTCACTGAATATTCATGATCCACGCCATCGGGAAATTTCCGCGATGCGCGTGATTGCCAAGTTGCCGACGCTGGTAGCGATGGCGCATCGATATACCAAAGGCCTGCCTTTTGTGTATCCGCGCAACGACCTATCGTATAGCGCCAATTTTATGCACATGATGTTCTCGGAGCAGAGCAAGCCTTACCAGACCAATGACGTACTGGTACGCGCGCTTGACCGTATCCTGATTTTGCACGCGGACCACGAACAAAACGCTTCGACCTCGACCGTGCGTCTGGCCGGGTCGTCGGGTGCCAATCCGTTTGCCTGTATTGCGGCCGGTATTGCCTGCTTGTGGGGCCCCGCACACGGCGGCGCGAATGAAGCGGCGTTGAACATGCTGGAAGAAATCGGCTCGGTCGACAATATTCCCGAATTTATCCGGCAAGTGAAGGATAAGAATTCGAGCGTCAAGCTGATGGGCTTTGGACACCGGGTCTACAAAAACTACGATCCGCGTGCCAAGCTGATGCGCGAAACCTGTTACGAAGTGCTTGAAGAGCTGGGTTTACACGACGACCCCTTGTTCAAGCTGGCCATGCAGCTCGAAAAAATCGCGCTGGAAGACGAATACTTCGTGTCGCGCAAGCTCTATCCGAACGTCGATTTTTATTCAGGTATCGTACAGCGCGCCTTGGGCATTCCCACCTCGATGTTCACGAGTATTTTCGCCATGGCGCGTGCGGTGGGCTGGATTGCCCATTGGAACGAAATGATCTCCGAGCCTGACCAGAAAATCGGTCGTCCGCGTCAGTTGTTTGTCGGGCACTTGCCGCGGGATTGCACGTAGCTTATGCGGTCAGTCGGCCCGAGCCTATTTTAGCCGATTGACGGTGTCGGCCGGGCCGGCTCAGTTGGGATTGCCGGGCAGAGTGAGCGCGTCAAGCAATTGCAAGCCGCCCTCCAGTGCGCTTTGCATGCGCCGCGCATCCCAATGCACGCGCGCCAGCACAAACCCGCCTTCGACTATCGCCAGCAAGGCTGCGGCCACCTTGGCCGTGTGCAGCGAGATGGGCAGCGATCCAGCTGCTTGTGCTTCGTCGAGGCAGGCTTGCAACCGGCCGGCGATATGGTCGAGAAAAACTGCAATAGGATGGCGAAATGCAGCCGATTCGATCACTGTCTCATTCGCGAGGCGGGCCAGCCGACAGCCGCGCAAAGCTTCCCGTTCGCGTTGCAAATAGTCGCGAATGCGGGTGAGGGGCGGCACATCGCGATTAAAGATCGCGTCGATATGCTGCATCTCTTCCTCAGCGATTTCAGCCAAGGCTTCCATGGCCAGGGCCTGCTTGCCCGAAAAATGGTGGTATAGGCTACCTTGACCGGCGCCGCTGCGCTCCAGTACATCGCGCGGACTCATGGCTTCATAGCCGCGCTCCCACAGCAGTGTTTTTGCTGCCTGAACCAACGCGGCTCGCTTTGACGGAATTTTTTCTGTAAGCGTGTTCTCGATCGGCGTCATCTTTGCTCAACCTTGTACTGTGTACTGCTCACGAAGGCTTTGCCAAATGCGCCGGTGGGGTATCCGCATATTGTGCGAGGCCATTGCCGAAGGACCAGTTCTCGACAGCGCATTCGATCAGATTGATAAACACGTCCTCAGGCCGGACCTCGCATTCACGCGCCAGACGCTCAGTGATTTCGCGGTATAGCTTGCGCTTCGTGTCGACTGTGCGCCCCGCGGCAAGAAAGACCTGAATAATCACGATCCCATCGCTGCGCGCGATATCCAGATAATTGGCGTCGTAGATCAGATCTTCGCCGTAACTGCTTAGAATTTGGAAGCGATCATGTTCCGGCACGCCTATCGCGATTAATCCACCCTGTACCGCGTCTGCGACGCGTTTGCGAAAGGCTGCAGTCTTATCTTGCTTGAAAGAGAGGCGTACAAGTGGCATGGTTGGCTCCAAGAATTACGTACATACTAGTAGGTATGTTTGCTTTTCGCAAGCACGTGTGCGATTGCCTAAGGATGCCGGAGCGTGTTTTGGCGCTATTCTTTTCTGACCAGCTGTTTTTCAAAAGCCTCATCGAGTTTGCTGATTTTGCGCGGCTTGGGTGGCCCGAAGCCGTTGACGAATTTCACAAAATCATCGAGCGGCAAGGGCTGGCTAAGCTTTTCGCTGGCACCCTCGTTATTGCGCAGGGCCAGATAAAACAGGCCGCCGGCGATAACCATGGCGTAGTTTGGGTTTTGGCTGCGTTCCTTAAGTCGCTCGACGGCGGCTACGGCGCGGGTGGATCTCATGCAGTGTTTTCCTGAAAAATGCCGGGTAGGCGTGGCGCATGTATGGCAATGCCGGGCAAGCGGCGCCCGAAGCGGCCAAGTCGGCCATAACAGAAGTGTCTGGCATGTAACGCGTCATTACTTTCACATTATCGCGCTTAGTCGCCAAGCATGACGGCGCATCGTTGCAGGCGCCGCGAGGGTAAGACGCGCCAAGAACTCGCATCACTTCCTTACATCTGGAAACGCTTGCGGCACGGAGTGCTCGCTATAGTCAGCTCACCCCAAACGGAGACTGACAATGAAACGCCTACTACTTATCGCCACAGCCCTGCTGTTAAGCGCTGCCTTGAGCGGCTGTATAGTCGTGCCCGAACGCGGATATTATGCAGGGCCGCACTATTATCATTGAGCCCCTTGGGTTCAGGTGAGCCCGCGCCGCAAACGACAAAGTGCTTAGCATCCAACCATAGGCTATCAATTTACGATATAAATCGCATAGTGATAACCGCGTGGCTTGGCGTGTGATTCATTCACATGCCCATTTATGGACTGAGACGATGCGCATTAGCATGACTTTCGCGTTTGCAGCGCTACTTTTGACGGCATGCAGTTCGGCGCCCAGATTATTTACGTCCGACGGACGCCCGACGCAGCAAGTCGCTTGCGGCGGTACCAGTTCGTGGAACGATTGTTTTGCCCAGGCAGATGCCTTATGCCAGGGCGCGGGTTACGACGTCGTTGCGCGCAATAATGCGACAGCTGGGTATTCCGGCCCATCGTGACCGCCGATTCCGGTCTATCGTGACCGGTCATTCCGGGGCATCGTGACCGCTCATTCCGGTCTATCGTGACCGATTT
>Ga0302178_10000791_pt1 | contig 27870 bp, 29 predicted proteins | sample I_Palsa_E1_3_FD_198790 | JGI IMG/M metagenome (GOLD analysis project Ga0302178, IMG submission 198790) | Peat permafrost microbial communities from Stordalen Mire near Abisko, Sweden - I_Palsa_E1_3 | ecosystem: Environmental > Terrestrial > Soil > Palsa > Peat permafrost | place: Sweden... | reverse complement strand
TGGCTCCGGCGAACGCCGGCGGCCGCTTGCTCTGGATGTTGGACAGCGACTCGTAGGTCAGCAGCCGCTCGGCCTGCACGAGCAGGTCCATCTCGGCCAGCTGGTCGCGGACCACCGGGTCGTCGATAAGCCGCCTGCCGTTGCGCCTGGCCGTCTTGCACCAGGCCACCATCTGGTCCAGTTTCGCCTGGGCGTCCATGTAGGCGGCCCCGATGTTGCCGCCGTAGAACCCGCCCATGATCAGGTCCCAGCCCCGGCCCTCGGAGCCGATCATGTTCTCGTGCCGGACGCGGGCGCCGTCGAGGAAGGTGTGGTTCTGCCGCCCGCCGCCGATGTTGGGCAGCGGGCCGAACGAGACGCCGGGCTGATCGATGGGCAGCCCGAAGATGGTGATGCCGCGGTGCCGCGGTGCTTCGGGGTCGGTGCGCGCCGCGCAGTAGAGCATGTCCGCGTGGGTGCCCCAGGTGGTGAACGTCTTCTGCCCGGAGATCACCCACTCGTCCCCGTCGCGGACCGCCCGGGTGCTCAGCGAGGCCAGGTCCGATCCGGCCTCCGGCTCGGTGTAGCCCTCGGCCCAGAGCACCTCGGTCCGCTGGATGGGGGGCAGGAACTTCTGCTTCTGAGCCTGCGTGCCGCCGCGGAGCAGGGCCCCGGCGGCCAGCCCCCAGCCGATGGTGTTGACCAGCGGCGCGTCGCGGTAGGTGAACTCTTCGGAGAAGATCAGCTGGTCGATGGGCGGCCTGGCCAGCCCGCCATACTCCTTCGGCCAGGTCAGCCCGATCCAGCCCCGGGCCGAGACCTTCCTGGTGAACGCCGTGGCGAAGGCCCAGAAGTCCTCGTCCTCGCACCACTCGGTCGACTTTTCCCAGCGGGCCGGCAGCTCGGTGTCGAGGAAGTCCCTGACCTCGTCCCGCCATTCGTTCTGGTCCGCGGTGAGCTGCAGCTCCATGACCTCTCCTGCCTTCGGGTTACCAGGCGGTCGCGGCGGTCTGGCCGTTACTTATAGAATTATCGAATCTTTGGCTGTCCGTCAACGGTCCGGCCACGCTATGAGGTGATCGTCTTGACGAGCTTCAATCCCGCGGCGCTGCGTTACAGCCTGGCCGACACGCTGACCCTGGCCTGGCCCGAGGTCCTCGACGTGGCCCGGACCGCGCTCGAGGTGCTGGCCTCGGCGGCCGGCCTGTAAGCCGTCAGCTTGCCGGCCTGTCGCGCTATTCGATCCGGTTATGTACCGCTATGTCGTAACTTAATCTTGAGAAATTCCGGGCGCCGACCATGATCTGATCATGGCTAGTTTTAAGTCATATTTAGCCATTTCACGCCATGATTATGAAAAGGCCCGACCCCAAGGGCGTTTCCTAAAGTTCCTCACTGCCCGCCCTTGCTAATCAGGGCGGCACCCAGCAGACGGCGGAGAGCGTTATATATGCAAACCAAAGCCGCATAACTAGACAACCTATATCAGGTCACCAGGCCTCCCCGCTTGCGGCGCAAATTTAACGAATCGATCCACTTGGTGTACCATGACAGAAATAGCCTGGGAAGATTTCTTACACGGCCGCATGAACGTATGCGCAGCCCCGGACCAAGCGGCGATGCCAACACCAGGGAAGCAGTCATGGCTCAGACAACGATTCAAGATATTTTGCCCGCAAGTGGCGGGATACCTGCCCAACTATTCGCGGCGCTTATCAGCGCATCGGATGACGCCATCGTAGCCAAGTCACTCGCCGGGGTGATAGCGAGCTGGAATCCGGGTGCCATGCGCCTATACGGGTACACCTCGGACGAGGCGATCGGCCAGCCGATGACGATGCTATGCCCCCCAGAGCGGCAAGACGAGATCGCGGACATCCTGACGAAGATCAGAAACGGCGAGCGCATCTCGCACTACGAGACCATAAGGCAGCGTAAGGACGGCACCACCTTTTCCGTGTCGGTATCGGTATCTTGCATCAACGATGAGTACGGGAACACGATCGGCGCGGCCTCCATTGCCCGGGACATCACCGAGCAGAAGCAAGTCCGTACGGCGGAAGGGCTCGCCCAGCGGAACCTGGATATCGAGCGGGCGAACCAGAAACTTACGGACTTCACCTACCTGATCTCCCACGACCTGAGCTCCCCGCTCCGGGCACTTGCGTTCTACAGCGGCCTCCTGATGGAAGAGTGCGCGGACGATCTCGGCGAGAACGGCCGTGGCTACGCCGAGCGCATCGCAACCGTCAGCGAGCAAATGTCCACGCTCATCGAGAACCTGGTGCTGCTCTCCGACCTCGCGCGAGCCAGCATGTACCTGCAGACCGTCGACCTCAGCGCCGAGGTCGACGACATCGCCCGGGATCTCCAGAGCGAGGAGCCAGGTCGAGACGTCCAGTTCATTATCCAGCGCCCAGTCCGGGTCCGAGCAGATCGCACTCTCATCCGCACGGTCCTGCAGAACCTGGTAGGGAACGCCTGGAAGTTCACCTCTCATCGGGACACCGCGCTGATCGAGTTCGGCATGACATCGACCGGAGACGCCCCCGTCTGCTGCTACGTGCGCGACAACGGCGCCGGCTTTGACCCCCTCTACGCGAGCAAGCTGTTCCGGCCGTTCCAGCGGCTGCACGCGACCAGCGAGTTCCCCGGCACGGGCATCGGCCTCGCCAGCGTCAAGCAGCTCGTGGAACGCCACGGAGGCCGGGTATGGGCTGAGGGCAAGGTAAACGGAGGCGCGACCATGTACTTCACCCTTAACGCCGAAGAAACTGATCGAGCGGCCGGGCCAGCCGGAGCGGCCGGAGCGGCGGGGGCAGCCGGAGCGGCGGGGGCAGCCGGAGCAGCCGGAGCAGCCGGAGCAGCCGGAGCAGCCGGAGCAGCCGGGCCAGCCGGCGAAGCCGGAGCGGCAGGACCAGCCGGACCAGCTGGGGCGGCGGGAGCGGCAGGACCAGCCGGACCAGCTGGGGCGGCGGGAGCAGCAGGACCAGTCGGCGCGGCTGCATTATCTCGTCATCCTCGCTGAACGGTGACCTTGGCCGAGTCCGCCGAGTCAAGGCCACCCGTTCCGCGGTCGCCGGGTGTATCACCCTGGAACCCGCCAGAGGCGGAACTTCCTCACATTGCGTTACATCGAGGCCGCGGGAGCGGTCATCTGGTCGAGCAGGTCACGGGTCCGGGAGATGCGGGAGTCCAGGTCGGTGAGGAAGCCGTCGATAGCCTGCCGCTTGGCGTGGACGGTGGCGCGCAGTTCCTCCTGCAGCCGCAGGCTTTCCGTGAGCAGCCCCTGGCGGTCGGCCGCGCTGGTGTCCTCGTGGTGCCAGGCCTGCCTGATCTCCGCGAGCCGGTCTTCGTTGCGCAGGACGACGGCGATCTCGTCGAGGTTGAGCCCGAGCAGGGTTTGCAGCTGCCGGATGCGCGCCACCCTGGCCAGATCGTCCTGGGAGTAGCGACGCATGCCGCCGGGCGTGCTGGCGCAGGGGGTGAGCAGGCCGATCTGCTGGTAGTAGCGGAGCGCCCGTTCGGATGCGCCGGTGCGTGCCGCCGCGGCGCCGATGCCGAGCAGCTGGCCCGCGTCGGTGTCCTGACCCGCAGCGGCGTCCTGGCCCTCGGTGGTGTCCTGGCCCGCTCCAGTCACGGGGTCACCCGCTCCCGCGGACGGGCGTCCCGCCCGATAGACCGGGCAGGTCCGCCTCCTCGTCCAGGCCCACCAGCCCGGCCGTCTCGGCGGCACCCTCGGCCAGTTCCTCGATCAGGGGTTGGGGGGTGGCGTGCAGGTAGAGCCGGGGACGCAGGGCCGAGGCGACGACGGCGATCCCGGTCGCGATGGCGGCGAAGGTGAAGGCCAGGTGCATGCCGTGCGCGAAGGGCTGCTCGATCAGCTGCGGGAAGAACGACCGGCCGGTGATGTAGGTGACCTGGCGGGCGGACATGTGCTGCAGCGCGCCGGTGGGGCCGAGTAGTTCCCTGATCGGGTTGTAGCCGAGGAACGCGGAGAACAGGCTGCCGATCGGCGGCTCGTTGGCCACGAGGTGGGCTGGGCCCGGGGCCACGCCGGCGGCGGTCAGCCCCTTGTATAGCTGAGCGGGCAGGCGCGCGGCCAGGCCCAGCGTGACGATGGTGAAGAACAGGCCCATGGACAGCACGGTGGCCGAGTTCTGGAACGTGTTGAGCATCCCGGCGCCCACACCGCGCTGCTCGGGCGGCAGGCTGTTCATGACCGCCGCCTGGTTGGGGGAGAAGAACATGCCCATGCCGACCGCGAACAAGAAGATCAGCGCCGCGAACCAGATGTAGCTGAAGTTGATCGGCAGCAACTCGAGCAGCAGGAAGGCCGCGCCCGACAGGAGCAGGCCTACGGTAGACAGCACCCTGGCTCCCCACCGGTCGGAAAGAGCGCCGGAGACCGGGCCGACCAGGAGGAATCCCACGGTCAGCGGCACCAGGTAGATGCCCGCCCACAGCGGGGTCTGGCTGAAGCTGTAGCCGTGCTGCGGCAGCCAGATGCCCTGCAGCCAGATGATCAGCATGAACTGCAGGCCGCCGCGGCCCAGTGCGCCGAGCAGGCCGGCGATGTTGCCCAGGGTGAACGCCCTGAGCCGGAACAAGCTGAGCCGGAACATCGGCTGGGCCACCTTGGTCTCGACCCAGCCGAACAAGACGAGCACCGCGATGCCACCGAAGACCGCGGTCAGCACCCACGGGTTGCCCCAGCCCGTCGGGCTCCCGCCGTAGGGCAGCAGCGAGTACACGATGCCGGTCAGCAGCGCGATCAGCCCGGCCGCGAACAGCGCGTTGCCCAGCCAGTCGATCTTGGCCGGAATGCGCACGCCGTTGTCGTGCAGCTTGAGGTACGCCCACACCGTGCCGAACAGGCCGAACGGCACCGACACCAGGAAGACCAGGCGCCACTCCACTGGGGCCAGCACGCCGCCGAGGATCAGGCCGAGGAACGACCCGGCCACCGCGGCGATGCCGTTGATGCCCATCGCCTTGCCCCGCTCGTCAACGGGGAAGGCGTCGGTCAAGATCGCGCTGGAGTTGGCGAACAGGAACGCCCCGCCGACCCCCTGGAAGACCCGCATGATGATGATCCACAGCGCCCCCGGCGGCCCGGTGAGCCACGTCACCGACAGCAGGATCGAGAAGAACGTGAACACCGCGAAGCCGAGGTTGTACATCCGCACCCGGCCGTAGATGTCGCCTACCCGGCCCAGGCTGACCACCAGCACGGCGGTGACCAGCACGAAGCCCATGAACACCCACAGGAAGTAGCTGGTGTTGGCGGGGGTGAGCGGGTTGAGGTTGATGCCGCGGAACAGGTCCGGGAGGGAGATCAGCAGGATCGACTGGTTGATCGTCACCATCAAGATGCCCAGCGTGGTGTTCGACAGGACGACCCACTTGTAGTTCCTGCCCAAACCTCCGTCTGCCGGGTCCTCCTGCTGCGCTGGTGCCCCGGCCTCCATGCAAGCTCCTCTCGAGATCCCGACTCTAACTCTGACGTTAACGTTATCTTTGCCGGAGAGGAATTGCCAGCGCCCGGACCGGTGAAACGGAGGCCGGGCTACAGTTACAACAGGTGGCCGTCGGCCGGGAATGTCCGGCCGGAAATGTGAGGTGAGGTCGCGATGAGCGAGTATGGGCTGCGGCTCGGATCAGCGGACGTGCGGTCCGCGGGGCCGATCACGTTCGGACCCGCGGGGATCTTGTTCCTGGCCGACAACGGCTCGGCCACGGTGTTCGCGGTGGACGTGGCCGATCCTGGCCCGGCGGCCGACCCGGAGCCGTTCGACCTGGCGGACGTGGATGCGCGGATCGGTTCCTATCTGGGCTGCGCGGCCAGCGACGTCGACATCCGGGACATGGCGGTGCACCCGGTATCGCACAGCGTGTACCTGTCGGTGCAGCGCGGCCGTGGTGACGCCGGCCAGGCGGTGCTGGTGCGGATCGGCGTGCCCGACGGCACGGTTACCGACGTCCCGCTCGACCAGGTACCTGTCGCGCAGACGGCGATCGGCGACGCCCCGGCCGAGGATGATGAGCGGCAGGACGTCACGCTGCCCTCCGGCGACCAGGGCGAGGAGGTCACGTACGGCGGGCGGACGATCCGCATCCTGCGGCGCCCGATCCGGACCTCGACGGTCACCGACATGGCCTACGTCGACACAGACCCGGGTGCGCTGCTGGTCGCGGGGCTGTCGAACGAGGAGTTCTCCTCCAGGCTGCGCCGGATCCCGTTCCCGTTCGGGGATGACGTCACCGGCAACAGCCTGGAGATCTTCCACGTGTCGCACGGGAAGTGGGAGACGGCGGCGCCGATCCGTACGTTTGTCCCGTACGACCACGGTGCGAGCATCCTGGCCAGCTACACCTGCACGCCGGTGGTGCATTTCCCGCTGGCCGGCCTGGCCCCGGGCAGCAAGGTGGTCGGGCGGACCGTCGCCGAGCTGGGCTCGATGAACCAGCCGCTCGACATGGTGTCGTTCGCCGACGAGGGCGAGGAGTACCTGCTGGTGGCCAATTCCTCGCACGGCCTGATCAAGATCGCCTGCCGCGACATCGACGGCCAGGCGGCGCTGACCACGCCGCAGGAGCCAGTCGGCGTGCCCAGGGAAACCAAGGACCTCCAGGGCATTACCCGTCTGGCCAACCTGAATGGCGGCTACGTGCTGGCCTTGCAGGTTGACGGGGACGGCCGGCGTCACCTGCGTTCGCTGAAGAGCGCCTCGCTCTAGTGAGCCGGGTCGCCGCGGCCAGCATCGCGTGGTCGCAATGCCGCGGCGCCGACTGCGTCCGGCTGAGCGGCCTCGCTGCCGGACCCAGCCTCGCTGCGGGGCTGAGCGGTCTCGCTACCGGGCCGGGCGACCTCGCTGCCGGGCTGGGGGTCGAGGTCCGCCCGGAGCTTGATGTGGTGGCGGACGGGTTCCCGGCGATGGCCGGGCGACTGGTCCACGACGGGGACGACGTGTGCTTTGTGCCGCGCTTCCCGTTCGTGGACGGCACGAGTTACACGATCACCGTCGGCAGCGCGACGGCGGCCGTGCTGACCCGTCCCCGGCCGCAGCCGCCGGCCACCACCCAGGTGCTCGCCATCTACCCGACCGCGGCCAAGGTACCGCGCAACCTGCTCCGGTTCTACATCTGGTTCTCGGCCCCGATGAGCGAGGGCTACGCGGCCGGGCACGTCAGGCTGGTCGATGCGGCCAGCAACGAGCCCCTGACGGGAGCGGTGCTGCCCGCCGGCAGCGAACTGTGGAGCGCCGACCGCCGCCGGCTCACGGTCCTGCTCGACCCGGCCCGGATCAAGCGCGGCCTGACCGCCCAGCGCCAGGCCGGTTACCCGCTGCGCCGCGGCGAGCCGTTCCGGGTGGTGGTCGATGACGGCTTCCGCGACGCGCTCGGCCGCGGTCTACGTGGTGCGGCCGAGCGCAGCTATGCGGTGGGCGCCGACGAGCGGCGGCGCGTCGACCCCGGCGCGTGGACCCTCTTCGCGCCGTCAGGCGGCACCCGCGAGCCGCTGGAGGTCGAGTTCAGCCGGCCGCTCGACCACGGCCTGCTCGCCCGCTGCCTGCACGTCACCGGACCCGACGGGCAGCCGGTAGCGGGCGGCGCGGAGCCAGGCCCCGGTGAACGATCGTGGCGGCTGACCCCGCGCCAGCCATGGGCGCCCGGCGGTCACCGGCTCATCGTCGAGCCGGTCCTGGAGGACGTGGCCGGAAATTCGGTCAGCCGCCTGTTCGACCGGGACCTGGCCCGTCCCGAGGACCGGCCCGGCCCGGACCAGCCCGTCGCCGTGGCCTTCTGCCCGCGGTAACCGGCTGGCGGTCACGGCGCAGCGTACAGCCGCTCCGGCTGGTCGCGGGACAGGTAGAGATCCCAGTACAGCTCGGCGATGGTGTCGGGCTGGGTCTCGGGGCCGCCCGAGCCTATCCAGACGTCCAGCGGCACGTGCGCGGCGTACACGCCGCGATCGGCCAGCGCGGCGTTGAGGGCCAGCGCGTAGTTGCGTAGCCCGGCCCCGGCGATGGCGACGTTGCCCATCGGCGGCATGGGCACGGCGGACGACGCTCCCGTGGTGAACAGCAGGGTGCCGCGACCGCGCTCGAGCATGCCGCCCAGGACGGCCTGCACGGCGGTGATCGCGCCGTAGACGTAGAACTCCACCTGGGGCTGCACGTTCTCGGCGGTGGCGTGCAGGACGTCGGTCATGGCCAGACCGGGTGGCGCCCCGTGCGGAGCCGGGGAGTACTCGAGCACGTCGACCGGGCCGAACCGGTCGGCGGCGGCCGCCAGGGCCGCCGTCAGCGTGGGGCGGTCGAGCACGTCACCGGCGAAACGGGCCGCCTGGATCCCGCTGGCGGCCAGTTCGGCGACCAGCCGGTCGAGCTTGTCCGGCGTCCGGGAGATCAGGGCGACGGAGAAGCCCTCGCGGCCGAACCGGCGCGCGATCGACAGCCCGAGACCCGGGCCGGCGCCCACGATGGCGATGACGGACATGACCGTCCTCCCTGAGGCAGGGCCGCGTCGGGGCGGCGGAACTTGATCGAAGGCCAGGCTACCCGCGGTCGGGCCGTTCGTTCTATAGTTGTATAGATATCTAAGTCACTGCCTCCGCCGATGAGAGAGGAAGACGGGCATGATCGATCTGGGACTGGACGGGGCGCGTGCCATCGTGGTCGGGGCGGGTTTCATCCCTTACCGGGCCGGGCACGGCCGGGGCAGCGCGCTGCAGCTGGCGGCGGCCGGGGCCACGGTCGCCTGCGTGGACATGGACGAGGGCCGGGCCGGCGAGATCGCCGCGGAAATACAGCAGGCCGGCGGCAAGGCGTTCCCGGTGGTCGGGGACGTGCGGACCGAGGCCGAGGCCCAGCGGATCATCGACGAGGCGGTCGCCGGGCTGGGCGGGGTCGACGTGCTGGTCGACGTGGTCGGCGAGGCGATCTTCGCCCCCTCCCACGAGCAGACCGAGCAGGACTGGGACTACCAGATGACCAAGAACCTCAAGCAGTTCTTCTTCGTCCTGAAGGCCGTCATCCCGCACATGATCACCCAGGGCACCGGCGGGGCGATCACCCAGGTCACCTCCGTGGACGGCTTGTCCTCCTCCAAGTACCACGTCGCCTACGGCGCAGCCAAGGCCGGCGTCATCTCCTTGATCAAGACCTACTCCGACGAATACGGCAAGTACGGCATCCGGGTCAACTGCGTCGCCCCCGGCAACGTGGGCGGCAGTGTCTGGGACAAGCCCGACGTCCCGTTCGGCCAGGACGTCGTCAACTCCCTGGCCCCGCCCCGCCCCATCGACATCGCCAACGGCGCCCTGTTCCTGTCCTCCGCCCTCGCCGCCCGCGTCACCGGGCAGACCCTCGTCGTCGACGGCGGCGCCACCACCCGGTCACCATGGGGATTCACCGACGAGACCCTGGACCACTTCAAGGCCGGCTGGCGCGAAGAGCGGAACTGAAGCGGTCTAGGATCGTCCCGCAACGGAAGGCATGGTGGTGCAGATGTCTACGCCCCGACCGCATTCACCGGCGGACCTCGCCCTGGCCCCGGTGCTGATCGAGCTCGAGCGGAACCTGGCCCGGCTGCGGGCCAGTGACGACCTGGAGCTCTCGCTCGAACTGGACCTCAACGACCAGGAGTTGTTCTACCACGGCCCGGCCGAGCGGGCCGGGCGGCTGCAGGACTTCGCCACCCGGGAGGTGGACCTGCACGGCTGGTCGGTCACGCCGACGCCGGACCTGTACGGGCTGGCCGTGACGCACGGCGAGTACACGGTGTCGCTGATGTTCGGCCAGCGCCTGGTCGAGTACGTCCAGGAGGGCTTGGCACCGGGCGCCTAGCGGCGGGCCGAGCCGCATGTTACGGCCATCCGGACGAGGCCAATCGTTATCGATCATTTTTGATACTCATCTATCTATCGATGGATCGACGGATTAGGATTCTCCCTACCAGCGAGGTAAGGGAGCTTCGATGAAGCGGTTTCACCCGCTATGGCGCCGCCGTAGATCCGTCCCGATCGCGGTCGGGGCCGTGCTGGCCCTAGGGCTCGCGGCCTGCAGTTCCAGCAGCTCGTCGACTACCGCCGCTAGCGGCGGGAGCTCGGCCCAGTGCTCGAACATCCCGGCCGGCCCGATAAAGATCGCCAACATCCTTCCGCTGTCCGGGCCGACCGCCACGTCGGGCCAGTTGGAGCAGACCGAGTCGATCTTGGAGGAGAACTACTTCAACGCGCACGACAGCATCTGCGGTCACAAGGTCCAGATCACCAACTACAACGACGCGGGTAACCCGGCGACCTCGCTGAGCATCGCCCGCCAGCTGGTCGGCCAGGGCGAGACCATCATCGGGCAGGACTCGCTGTCCTCCCCGCAGAACGAGATCCAGCCCTACCTGATGCAGCAGCACGTGCTCGTGGTGGCCAACAACGGCGCTTACGCACTGCTCAATCCGCAGACCAACCCCTCGTTCTTCAGCACCGGGCCGTCCAACGCCCAGTACGCCCAGACGATGGTGAACTGGGCCAAGTCGCACAATGACAACGACATCGGGATCTTGTCCGACGGGACCTCGTTCAGCGTCGAACTCGCCGCCGACGCCCAGGCGGACGTCAAGGCCGCCGGGCTGACGTTCATCAAGACCATCACCTACTCCCCCACGGCCATCGACCTGACCACCCAGCTCACCGAGGCCAAGGAAGCGGGAATCAAGACGCTGTTCCCGACCGGGTTCACCGGCATCCCGGCGATGGTCTCGGGGATCAAGCAGATCGGCTGGTCACCGACGATCATCGGCTGGGGCGGCCTGTACGACTACGACGTGACGGCCAGCCAGGTCCCGCCGGGGACGGTCGACGGCTGCTATCAGTCCTACGCGCCGGGCCAGCCGACCTCGACGCTGCTGACCCCGGAGAACGTCGCCCTGCTCAAGGCGGCTCAGGCCAAGATCGGGCTCAACCCGGCGACCTCGGGCATCATCATGGCCTACAACTTCCTGCTGGTGATCAAGCAGGCGATCGAGACGGCGAACAGCCTGGACGGGACCAAGCTCGCGGCCGCGATCGAGCAGATCAAGAACCTCCAGCTCGATATCCCCGGCGTCCAGGATTCGTTCTCTGCCGCCGACCACACCGGCTGGCCGGACGGCGCGCTGAAGGAGTGCACGCTGAAGCAGGGGCCCTACGACATCTTGTACGGGGCCAGCTGACCTAGCCGCAATCCTGTCCCGCCCTGTCCCGCCCGCGACGCCCAGCCCACAGCCGGGGCGTCGCGGGCACAGGTCCTGGTCAGACCGCCGGGGAAACCTCGACCCAGCCGTTTTTCAGCACCGTGTCGCCCTGCGAGGCGGCCTCGAAGGCGTAGGCCCGCAGGCCGCCCGCGGTCGGGCCCACGTCGTACACGGACACGTCGATGTCATCGCCCGGGTAGGCGTACCGGCTGAACCGGACCGCGACGCGCTTGATGCGGCCCGGCTCGCCGCCCGCCGCCAGCGCGACCAGGGCGCGGCTGGCGATGCCCAGGCTGCAGGCCCCCTGGTTGAACTTGCGGGGCCGCCCGCTGCGGATGGCCGCCTGGTCGCTGACGTGGATGGTCGAACGGTCGCCCGAGGCGCCCGCGTAGCGGAAGGTCTGGTCGTGGGTGGTGGGCAGGCTCATCGTGCCGACCTTCCGGGCCCGGGCCTGCTCGGGGAAGGTGTGATCGGGCATGTCCGGGCCCTGGTTCCCGCCGGTGGCCTGGCCGGTCATGATCGAGGACCAGTACTGCTCGACGACCACCTGCCCGTCGTCGTCGACGCTCATCAGCCGGGTGAACACGTTCATCCCGGCCTTGCTGACCACGACCGCATACCGGTCCGCGGTCGTGTGCAGGGCCATCCCTGGCGAGATCGGCCGGCGGATGTACAGGTCGTGCTCGCCGTGCCCGCCGCCGCGCCCGCCTTCCATGGCTTCGGCCGGCAGCTGGCCCAGGCTGCGCATGGCGTCGAACACCGGCACCACCGGGTAGGTGGGCGGCACCGCGCGCCCGTCGCGGTACAGCGGGTTATCGTCGTTGATGGCTAGGGCGAAGGCGGCGATCTCGCCGGGATCGCAGTAATTGACGAACGGCCCTGACGGCTCGCCCAGCGGAACCTTGGAGCTATCCATGGTGGTCTCCCGGGGACTACATAAGAAAGTTATACGTCTTTCGAAGTCTAACCGCGGAGCGGGCCGCCGCCAACGGGCGCGGGGCCCTGTGCGGTGGCCCGGACGGGGGCGGTGACCGGCTCCTTGACACCACTAGGGCACCATTAGTTTGATGGACGGCGAACTTTACTCCGGAAACGGCGGCCGCATCCGCCCCCTGCGTCACGTGGAGTCCTGATGGCGATCGGCACGGTACGGGTATGACGGCTCAGCTGCCCGGGGCCGCCGAGCTCGGCGACGAAGAGGCCAGCCTGGCCGGGGAGATCGGCGCGACCTTCGACCACGTCGCGGTGGCCGGCCGCCGGATCCGGGACATGCTGGCGCTGTGGCGGGACACGCTGGGCGGGCGGTTCGTGGTGGGCGCCGACAACCCGGCGATCGGCTGGCGCGCGGTCCGGCTCGAGCTGGGCGGGGTCTGGTGCCTGGAGCTGATCGAGCCGCTGGCCGGCTCGGCCTTCCTCGACAGCTACCTGCGCCGCCGTCCCGAGGGCGGGGTGCACCACGTGACGTTCCTGGTCGACGACGTCGGGGCCGCGTTCGAACGGTTCGCGGCGCGCGGCTACGAGCCGTTCGGCGCCGATGAGCAGGGGTTCCAGATGTTCGTGCACCCGCGCCGGGCGGGCGGCGTGCTGCTGCAGCTCATGCGGCGGCACGCGGCGCACGGGACGGCTGACCGTGCGGCCATGACCGTCGAGGACGTGCTGGCCGGCCGGGGCCACAACGGTACCGGCGTGCCCAGTCCCTGAGCGGTCCCAGTCCCTGAGCGGTCATAGGACGGGCCGGGCTGCGCCGGCCGGGGTGCTCCCCGGGCGCACGAAGGGCCCGAGAGCCGCGCCGACCAGAGCAGCGGAGGCGGCTACGGCCATGGTCAGGTGCAGCCCGGCCATGAACGCCGCGTGGCTGGCTTGCGTGATGGCCTGCGCCACGCGGGCGGACGAACCGGCCGGAACCGGGGCCAGGCCCTGGGAGATCACGGCCGAGGACCGAGCCAGGGTGCGGGCTACCCCGGGCGGCACCCCGGCGCTCAGCAACCGGCTCAGCAGCCCCCCGGCCACCGTGGCCCCGATGAGGGAGCCGCCGACCGCGGTGCCCAGCACTCCGCCGAGCTGAATGGCCGTGACCTGGATGCCGCTGGCCAGGCCCGCTTCGTCCACCGGCACGTTGCCGACGATGGCGTCGGTGGCCGCGGTCACGACCAGCCCGATGCCCATCCCGATGAGGATGAACGGGGGCCACAGGTGCAGGTAGCTCGAGTCGACCTGCAGCGTGGCCAGCGAGAACAGGGCCACCGAGGTGGCCAGCAGCCCGCCGGTGATGGGCAGCCGGGGTCCGAACCGCTCGGTGAGACGGGCGCCGATGTTGCCGGAGAAGGCGAACGCGACCGTCAAGGGCAGCAGGCGCACCCCGGCTCCGACCGGGGTGTAGCCGTGCACGCTCTGCAGGTAGAGGCCGATAAAGAACAGCACGCCGAACAGGGCGAAGAAGTCCAGGAGCACGATCACCACGCACAGCGAGACCGAACGCCCGCTGAAGATACCCAGCGGGACCAGGGGGTCCGCCGTGCGGTGCTCGATGACCACGAAGACGGCCAGCACCACGGCCCCCAGGGCGATCAGGCCCAGGGTGCGGGCGCTGCCCCAGCCCCAGGCCTGGGCGTTGACCAGCGCGTAGACGACGGCCAGCAGCCCGACGGCCAGGCTCACCACCCCGGGAATGTCGAAGCGGTGCCGCCCGCCCTGCCGCGATTCGCGGAGCACGAACAGGCCCAGGACCAAGGTGGCCGTCCCCACCGGGACGTTGATGTAGAACACGCTCTGCCACGAGATGTGCTCCACGAACAACCCGCCGACGATCGGACCGGCAGCGGTGGCCACCGCCGAAGCGCTCACCCAGGTCCCCACGGCCCGGTTGAGCTCCCCCTCGCCAGGGAAGGCGGCCCGCAGCAGCGCCAGCGTGTTGGGCAGCAGCAGGGCGCCGAAGACACCCTGGACGCCGCGCAGCACGATCACCGCGTCGGTGGTGCCCGCCAGGCCGATGGCCAGCGATGCCACTGAGAAGCCGGACACGGCGACGAGAAATACCCGGCGCCGGCCGAAGTGGTCCCCGAGCTTGCCGCCCAGGATCAGCGAGACGGCCAGCGCCAGCAGGTACGCATTGGTGATCCACTGCAGGTCGGCCAGCGAGGCGTGCAGGTCGCGGCCGATGTACGGGTTGGCCACCGCCACCACCGACCCGTCGATCGCCACCATGACCACCGCCATGGACACGACGACCAGAGTCATCCAGGGCCGGCTCCGCAGCTGGCCAGGAGCCACAGCCGTGGCGACGGCCTCCGTCACGCAATTCCCCTCTTGGGCCGGCCCGCGGGCCGACAGGCGGCTAACCGCTGACGGCCTCGAACCAGTGCAGGACGGGCGGGTTGACCGCGAGGTCCATCGCGGGCGTCATGTCGATCCGGCCGTCGACGGAGGCGGCGCCGAGCGCGGCCATGGCGCCCGCCACGTCGTCGGTGTCCATCTCCCACACCGCGAGGTAACGATGGGCCGGCGGGGCGCCGACCCCGGGAACGTCCGCGACCCGGTACCGGTGGACCGCCGTGACGGCCGGGATCGCGGCCCGGACCTGGGGAACGTGCGTGCCGTCGTACCAAGCGTTGAACTCGCTGTCGCTAGCCTCGTCGACGGGGCTGGACCACGCCATGAACATGGACTTCGCCATCGGTCCTCCTCAGGGAGCGCGCACTCATTGACAATTTGACAAACGTCGACTCATGCGTCACGCTAACGCCTGGAACTGGGGTAGGTCAACGGCGCTACTTCCGTAAAGAGTGTTCAGGGTAGGTAGATGGCGGCGGAACCGGACGCGGGCAGCGGCAGCGGCGAGCGGGCTTCGGGCTGCGTGGGCCTGAAAGGAGCCGGTGCGCCGGCCGAGGGCACGGCCGTCGGCGCCGCCCAGCGCTACGCCTGGCTGGAGAACCTGCTCCCGCCGGTGGAAGAGGTCAGGCCCGGGCTGTGGTCGATTCCGGTGCCCTGGCCCGGCAGCGGGCTGCGCTACACCCTGGCCTACCTGGTATCCGGACGGACCGGCCTGGCCCTGATCGACACGGGGTGGCCGACCGAACAGGCCTGGACGGCGCTGTGCGACAGCATCGCGGCGACCGGGCACGATATCACCGACCTGAAGTACATGCTGGTCACGCACGCGCATTCCGACCACCTGGGCCTGGCCGCCCGGGTCCGCGAGGCGTCCGGCGCCCTAGTCGGCATGCACCCGGCCGAGGGCGCGACCCTGCGCCGGGCCGAGTCGCAGGCGCGCCGGGTGGGGATGTCGGAGTGGCTGGGATCCCGCGGGGCGCCTGACGAGCAGGCCACCGAGGTGGCCGCCATGATGACCGGAGCGGTCCGGGTGTACACGGAACTGGCCCGGCCCGACTTCGATGTCGAGCACGGCAGCCTGCCGCTCGGGGCCGGGACTGCCCTGCGGGCCGTGTGGACGCCCGGCCACACGCCGGGTCACCTGTGCTTCTACGACGAACGGCAGGACGTGCTGCTGACCGGCGACCACGTGCTGCCGAGGATCACGCCGCACATCGGTCTCCCGCCTGGCTCTGAGGGCGACCCGCTCGGCGACTACCAGGCCTCGCTGCGGGCGCTGGCCCGGTACACCCCGGCCGAGGTCCTGCCGGCGCACGAGTACCGGTTCGCCGATCTGGGCGCCCGCATCGAGACGCTGCTGCGGCACCACCGGACCAGGCTGGCCGAGATCGAGCACGCCGTCGCGGCCGATCCCGGCCTGTCGACCTGGGACGTCTCGACGGTACTGACCTGGTCGCGCGGCTGGGACCAGACCCTCGGCGGCGCCCGGCTGAGCGCGGTGAGCGAGACCTGGGCCCACCTGCTCCACCTGCAGAACCACCAGCGCGTCATCAACCAAGGCTCCGACCGAGACTCCTGGGTGCCGGGCCCGCGCTGCTCGGCCGCGGACTGACCGCCCGGCCCGATGATCGAGGTGGGCGCGAGGAGCGAGGCGGACTTACCGGGCGCCTGGACGGCAGGACAGCACGCCGGACGTTCGCCACTGGCCCCGGTTGCTGTGCCCCTCGACCATCGCGTTCGTCGGGCTGACCGATAACTCGCCCTTCTGCCGGACGGTGGGCCTTGACATCAGCCGCTCCGTTAGGCAATCCTAACCGTTAGTGGATACTAACCGGGCAGGTGACGGCTGGAGCGCGCTGGCGGACGGCACCCGGCGCGCCATCGTCAGCCGCCTGGCCGACGGACCGCAGGCGGTGGGACAACTGGCCGCGGGGCTGCCGGTCAGCCGGTCGGCGGTCTCCCAGCACCTCAAGGTCCTCAAAGACGCCGGCCTGGTCAGTGAACGCGCGGCCGGCACCAGGCGCCTGTACCGGCTCAACCCGACCGCAGTGGCCGCGCTCCGCGATCAGCTCGACACCTTCTGGCAGCGGGCCCTGGCCAGCTACGCAGATGTCGCCGAACACCCGGCACAGGAGAATCCATGACCCGGACCGAGGTCCCCGTTGTCCGCAAGCAGGTGCTGGTCAACGTGCCGGCTGAGCAGGCCTTCACGGCGTTCACGCAGAGGTTCGGCGACTTCAAGCCGCCCGAGCACACCCTGCTCGCGGCGCCGATCGCCGAGACCGTCTTCGAACCTTATGCCGGCGGGCACATCTACGACCGCGGCGTCGACGGCAGCGAGTGCCGGTGGGCGCGGATCCTGGCCTACGAGCCACCCGCCCGCGTGGTCTTCAGCTGGGACATCAGCCCGCAATGGCAGGTCGAGACCGACCCGGACCTGACCAGCGAGGTCGAGGTCCGGTTCGTGCCCGAAGGACCGGACCGCACCCGGGTCGAACTAGAACACCGTCACCTGGACCGGCACGGCCCCGGCTGGCAGTCCGTCAGCGACGGCGTCGACGGCGACCAGGGATGGCCGCTCTACCTGGCCCGCTACGCTGCCCTGCTCGAGGACCGCTGACATGGCACCGGTCATCGCCAGCACTGTGGTGGGCCGGCCCGCAGCGCAGGTGTTCGCCTACGCCACCGACCCCGCACGCTTCCGCGAATGGCAGCAGGGCCTCATCGAGGGTCACCTGGACCCGCCCGGCCCCGCGCAGGTGGGCTCGAAGTGCCTGACCACCCGGCGCATCGGCGGAGCCAACCGGGTCGTCACCGCCGAGGTGACCCGCATCGACGCACCCAGGACGTGGGGCGTGCAGGGCATCGACGGACCCATCCGCGCCACCGTCGACGTGACCGTGGAATCCCTGACCGAAACCAGTTCCCGGCTGACCATCGCGGTCGACTTCAACGGGCACGGCATCGGCAAACTGCTCGTCCCGCTTATCGTCCGCCGCCAGGCACAAAAGGAAATGCCAGCCAACGTCGAAGCCCTGAAGCAACGCGTCGAGGCCCAGCAGCCACCGCACCCGGCGTAGGAGCAACCCAAAGGAGCCCGCCTCGCGGTCAGGGAACAGCCGCGGCGCCACCGCCGGGCCTAGCACACCAGAGCCGCCCCCGCTACCGGAGCCGACATGGAAGCGGGGCAGGGGCGGCCGCCCGGCGCGCTGTCAGGGCATTGCGGCCTGCCAGTGGTGGATTGCGCTGACCTGGTACGCGCGCGCTGGATGCCGTGGCGGGTGGCACGGGCATGGGCCGGGCGGCGTCCTAGTCATCCAGCACGGCGCCCCAGCCCCCGATGCCCCGCAGCGGCTGCGCGGATTGACGAGCAGTAGTTCACTGTAATAAATTTCATTGAATGGAGGACATTCCATCATTCTCGGTGGAGCCGGCCAGCCTGCCCGGGACAGGCGCGCTGCGCAAGCGCTGGCACGGCGTGCACAAGGCGCTGGCTGACCCGCTGCGGATCCGGATCCTGGAGTGGCTGGCTGAAGCCCCCCGGTCGGCGCGGCAGCTGGCCGACTGCGCCGCACTGCCGGCTGACCGCCTCTACTACCACCTCGGCCAGCTGGAACAGGCCGGGCTGATCGAGGTCACCGGCTACCGGCGGCTGGGCCGCGGCAAGGCCGAGCGGATTTACGCGCGCGCGGAGACTGAGCCGCCCGGCGACGACGCCGGCCCGGAGGAAACAGCCGCGTTCCTCGGAGCGGTGCTGCAGGCCACCGCGCTGGACATCACGGCCGCATACCAGGCCAGGCAGGCGGGCCGCCACCGGGAGGTCGACCTGCACCGCGGCGCGCTGCGGCTCACCGATCAGGCGCTGGCCGAACTGCGCGGCCATATCGAGCAGCTCACCGCCCGGTTCGCCGATCCCGCCGCAGACGGAACCTGGACCAGGGTGGTCCTGGCGCTCATCGACGTGCAAGACCGCCCCGATGCCGACCCCCCTCAAGGGAGCCCCGCATGAGCGACGCCATACAGCACGCCGACCCGGCCGTCCGCGCCTCCGACGCCGAACGTGAGCAGACCGTCGCGCTGCTGCAGCGCAACTTCGCCGACGGCCGGCTGACCCAGGCCGAGCTCGAGGAACGAGCCGGCGCCGCCTACGCCGCGCAGACCAGAGCCCAGCTGCGCGACCTCACCGCCGACCTCCCCGCCGCCCAGCAGCAACCGCCACGGCCTGGCATGGTCCTGGACCAGCGCCTGCTGATCATCCTGTTGTGCATCCACCCCCCAGCGGCCCTGATCTACTGGCTGCTATGCCGCAATCGCCAGGCTGGAAGCGGAGAAGAACGAGGAGAGTGATGACGATGCCTGACGCAACCCACTACACCTACCGGGTCACGTGGTCCGCCGAAGACGGCGAGCATGTCGCTACAGTCGCGGAGTTTCCGTCACTGTCCTGGCTCGCGCCCACCCCGGGAGAAGCACTCGCGGGCCTCGCTGATGTCGTCCGTGACGTGCTCGCCGATCTGGCTGCATCCGGCGAGCCGATTCCCGAGCCGTTGTCGGAACGCGCCTATTCAGGCAGGTTCGTGGTGCGTGTTCCGGCAGAGGTTCACCGTCGCCTTGTCCGTGAAGCTGCCGAACAGCATGTGAGCCTTAACCGGCTCGTGTCGGATCGGCTCGCTCGCGCGTAACCGTGGTCTTCGCCTGGCACATGCCGGGCACTTGATCGTGGGGCGTGCCGGAGCCCAGGCCACCCGCTGTCCAAACGGGGACTGCCCGGTAAGGAATTGCTTGCATTCGGGTGAAGCGAAGTTCATACTGGCGGGGGACGGTTCGCTGCAGCTGAGTGCAGTGAACGTATATAATCGATCATCGATCGAAGGGGCGGAAACATGTCAGGCACCATCACTACCGTCGACGCGAGCGACAACCTGTTCGTCCTAGGGGAGACCTTGCGGCCGTTGCTCACCAACGCCATGGGGTCGTCACTGGAGATCTTCGACACCAGTGGCCCTGCCGACGCCGGCCCGCCCCCGCACTGCCACCCGTGGGAGGAGGCGTAAGTGGTGCTCGACGGCGAGCTCGAGGTGATCATCGACGGTGAATCTTACGTGCTCTTGCCCGGCGGGGTGGCCCACGTTCCGGCCGGGGTAACGCACAGCTATCGGAACCTCACCAAGACCCACTTTCTGACGATCGTGACGGAGGGCCAGGCTGCCCAGTTCTTCGCGCAAGTATCCAGTGAGGTTGAGATGAGCCCGCCCGACATCCCGGGTGTCCTGCGCGTGGCCTCTAGCTACGACGTTGAGTTCAAGCTCTGACGGAAAGGAGTTCAAGCTGTGACGGCGAGCCGCCGCTACGTCAGCCCGAAACGGGAGGCACAGGCGGCGGCTACGCGCGAAGCGATCCTGCAAGCGTTCGCCGAGCAGCTCTCCGACCCCGACCGCGCCACGCTGTCACCGAGCGAAGCGGCCCGCCGAGCCGGGGTCTCGGTACGGACGGTCCACATGCACTTCCCCACCGCCGACGATCAGATCATCGGCCTCGGCGAGTGGTTCGATCGCCACTTCCACCCGGTGGGAGTGCGGGTGGCCGAAGGTCCTGACGATCTCGCTCGCTACTTTCATGACATCCACGAGAACGCCCTCAAGTCGCCGCTGGCCCGGGCGTTGGCCAACGCCCCGAGCCCGGTATGGCGCGAGGTCCGGCAGCGGCGCCGCGCCGAGCGGCTGGACGCCATCCGGCGGTCGGTCGCCGCGACCGGGGCTCCGCGGCGAGCGACCGAAGAGGCAACGGCCACCCTGCTCAGCATGTCGGGCGCCGAATTCTCGTGGACGATGCACGACCACGGCCTGCCGCTCGACAAGATCCCCGACACCATCGCCCGGACCGTGCAGCTCATCATCGATGACCTCCAGGCCGCCGCCGCGCAGGCGGCTGGTCCGGACCCTCACGCAATTGCGTGGGACGTTTCCGCGGAAACGTCCGAGTCGGCCGAAGATCCTTACCGGCGCCACGTGTAGGGCGTCGTAGTAGAGACCTTGACCAGGCCCGCCCGCTCCAGGATGGGCCGGGAGAACTCGGTCGAGTCGCTGTGCATCAGCCGCTTGCCCAGCGCGAGCGCTGAGCGGGCCCGGGCTGCGGTGAGGGCCCGGTAGATCCCCCGGCCCCGCCACTGCGGCCGCGTGGCGCCGCCCCAGATTCCGGCGAACTCGGTCCCGGCGACGAGCTCGAGTCTGCCGGCGCTGACGATTTGCCCGCGGGCCTCCGCCACCCACAGCTGCATGCCATCCCCGGTGGCCAGCCTCCGCAGCACCGCGTTCGCCGTGTCCTCGATTTCCGGGACGTCGAAAACCTCGGCCTGCATCGCGCACATCGCCCGGACGTCCGGTTCCGACGTGATCTGCCGTAGTCGGACCTCGTCCGGCAGCGCGACGTCGACGGCCAGCCGCAGTACCTCGCCGATCATGATCGACTCGGGTTCGTCCGGCACGAAGCCGCTGGACACCAGCGCGTCGTGCAGCCCTGGCGCGCGGTCATGGCCCCGCGTCTTCCACTCCACCCGCGTCATCGCCGCGTCCGCACGGTAGTGCGCGAGGGCCTCCCCGACCCACCCGGCGATCGTCACCGCGCCGGCCCCGCCCAGGTCCTGGTAGGTCACGAAACCCCGCCCGCCCGCGAAGGTCACCAGCCGCAGCGGACCAAGCCGCTCCACCGCTATCGCGCTGGGCGTCTCGGCGTCTGTCCGCAGCTGCTGGTCATAGGCCTCGAGGTACTCCTGCGAAGTAGCCATCGACGGCATACTCGCAAACCCTGCGCTGCGAGGCCACCCCCTCGGGATGCGCGGCCAGCTGATCCAGCGGAACCCGATGAAAAGATCGAGATTTAGCAAAGAATCGAACTTTTCTCTTGACACGAGAGTCAACTGCGGACGAGGCTGCGGTCATGGCTGACAAGTGGCAACTCATTTATCCCAACCACATCAACGCCATCGTGGATGGCCACGAAGCGACGATCGAGCACTTCCGGGACCGGGTCGGCTTCACCCTGGACCTGCTGATCCCGGACTCCGGCGACGGCACCGATGCCTGCCTGATGACGCTGGGCGGAGTGATGTTCGAGTTCTTCGCGCCGAAGGAGCGTGGCGAGCGGGGCCAGGGCCGGCTGCTGAACAAGTTCGGCGACCACTACATCGGCATCGAGTACCACGTGCCCGACGTGGCCAGTGCCAAGGAGTTCGCGGTCGAGAAGGAGATCAGGATCATCAACGACCTGGGCGCGGCGTTCTTCACCTACCCCGGTAACAGCTTCGGCATCGCGTTCGAGATCTACGACGGCGACTTCAAGCGGCTGGCCCAGCCGGACGGTTACTGGGAAAACCAGCAGCCGCTCGGCCTGACCGGCCTGGCCCGGCTGACCGTGGCGGTGGAGAGCGTCGAGGCCGCGTCGGCCCGGCTGAACGAACTGGCCTATATCTCGGACATCGGCCCGGTCTCACGGCCGCGGGCGGGCGCCAAGGGCGTGCAGCTGCAGGTCGGCACGGCCGTCTGGGAGCTGCTCGAGCCGACCGGCGACGGGGCGGTCGCGGACTACCTGGGCCGTTACGGCCAGCGCATCCGCAGCACCGTGTTCAAGGCCAAGAGTCTGGCCGAGGTCGAGAAGCACCTGACCGGCCAGGGTTTCGAACTCATCCCCGGCGACGCGGACGACGCGCTGGCCATTAACCCCGCGCAGAACAAGAACCTGCTCTTCGAGTTCACCGAGTAGCGCGCCGGGACCATGAGGCTCGATCTAGCCCCGGAGCAGGCGCGCGGGGAGGTGTTCACTGCGTTACGGTCAGGCCGGCCAGCATGTACTCGACGATGGCGGACATCAGGTCGTGCGGGGAGATCGCCCCGGCGGGGGTGTACCAGCGGAGCACTGAATTGGCCGTGCCCATGGCCAGCCGGGTGGCCAGGTCGGCATCACCGGGCCGGAGCTCACCGAGCCGCTGGCCTTCCACGATCACCTCGGTGATCAGCTCGTGGTAGAGCCGCTCGCCGCGCTTCAGGCGCAGATCGCGCTTGCTGGACAGCTGGTTGCGCTCGGCGAAGTAGATGCGGAAGGCGTCTACGTTCTCCAGCAGCGTGCCTACGTGCCGTTCGAACAGCAGGGTCAGACGGCGGACGGGCGGCTCGTCGGCGACGGCGATGGGCCGGGCTTGCTCGAGCAGCGTGTCACCAAGATGGCCGATGATGCGCCAGAGCAGGTCTTCCTTGGATTCGAAGTAATAGTAGAACAGCGGCCGCGTGATGCCGAGCTCGTCGGCGATCTCCTGCAGACTGGTCTCCCGGAAACCGCCCCGGCTGAAGAGCTGGATCGCGTTGCGGAGCAGTTCTTCCTCACGCGATACCTTGACGGCCTTGGGCAAGGCTCCTCGATTCGTCGGGGGCACGAGAAACTTTACTCGTCAGTGCAGATCCGGCTCCTCACCGGGAATGCCGCCGCCTGCGTTGCTTCGCACATACCGCTGTCAGCTGGCTTTTGACTGGCTGAGTTCTACGAGGTGGCCGTCAGGGTCTCGCAGGAAGCAGCGGATCTCAGCGCCCCAGTCATGCGGCGGGGTGAGGAACGCTGCGCCTCGGGACCGTAGCGCCTCGTAGGCTGCCTGGCAGTCAGCCACGCGCAGCGTCATCGCATGACTGACCAGGTCGGCGTCGGCGGGCGGCTGGAAGACCACGGTGGGCTTGTCGGCGGTCGGAGCGCCCGCGCTGACCAGCAACAGCCAGGTGCCAGCGAATCGCAGCACCACGCTGGTTCCGCCGTACTCGCGGTACAGTTCGGCGCCTAGGACCTCGACCCAGAAATCGCGCGACCGCGCCGGGTCGGTGACCACCAGGATGTGCGTGACCGCCACATCAGGCCCGAGCGGGCCCAGCGGCTGCTGGTTCGCCATGTTCCTCCCGTTCGCGGCAAGACATCTCCGTATCGCCGCGTTGTCACCAGGGCGCGAGCGCCAGGCGGATAGATTACCCAATGCCGATGAGCGCGAGTGCTGGATAGCAGCAGGATTTGATGTAGTACCACTTTGGTACCACGGGTCAAGGCCATGAATCTGCGGCTTGACGACGACGACAGCGCACTGCTGAAGGCTCTGGCCGAGGCGGAGCACGTGTCCCTGCATGAGGCCGCCCTGCGGGCGATCCGGCGCAGAGCTCGCGAGCTCTGCGCACACCGATCGGGTGCGCGAGGCCACTGCCGAAATGCTCGACCGATGGGGCGGGGTTCTGGACAGGCTCGGCCGCGCGTGCGTGATCCGGCTCCGGGCACCGAATACCTCAGCCTGGAAGATCTGCTGGACTTGGTGAACGCGCTGGGGGCTGGCCCCGTCCGGGATCAGTGGATCGGCTAAGTGGCTGGGGAATGCCGGGCTGGTACCGGGATCCGGTCCAGATCGTGAGCCAGGATGACCGGCCCGCCGAACGCCGTCGCCGCTTGCACCGCAAGCTGCTGGCCGTCGTCATGCTCGTAGCGTTGGGAGAAATGGGTGAGGACGAGCAGCCGCGCCCTGGACTCGGCCGCGATGCGGCCGGCCTGGCTGGCGGTCAGGTGCCCGTACTCGCGGGCTAGGGCGGCCTCGGTGTCGGCGAAGGTGGACTCGCACACCACCATGTCCGCGCCGTCGGCGAGCTCGAAGGCGGCATCGCACAGCCGGGTATCCATGATGAACGCGAACCGCTGGCCCGGTCTGGGCTCGCTGACCTGGTCGAGTGTCACCAGGCGGTCACCGGTGACCAGGCGGCCCTCGCGCTGCAGCCGCCCGATGTCCGGGCCGGTGATGCCAAACGCGGCAAGCCGGTCCGGCAGCATCCGCCGTCCGTCGGCCTCCACCAGCCGGTAGCCCAGGGCCGGGACGGTATGCGACAGCGGCCGGGCCTCCACAGCGAACGCGGCGGCCCGCAGCACCAGGCCTGCTTCGGCTGGGCGTTCCCGCAGGTCCACCGCGTCGCGGAACACCGCCGCATGCCGCAGCCGGGTGAATACCTCCTGGTGCTGAGCCGGATAGCAGGCCTCCACCGGATGCGATACCCGGTCCAGGGACATCCGCGCGAGCACGCCCGGCAGGCCCAGGCAGTGATCGCCGTGGAAATGCGTGATGCAGATCCGGGTGATCCGGCTCGCCGCGACCCCGGCGAACAGCATCTGCCGCTGTGTCCCCTCACCCGGGTCGAACAGCAGTCCCTCGTCATCCCACAGCAGCAGGTAACCATTATGGTTGCGGCTGCGGGTCGGCGCCTGGCTCGCCGTCCCGAGCACCACCAGCTCCCGGTCAGACACAGCATCCGACCCTACGCCAGGCCGCAGCCGGCGCCGGACCGGCCGCCCGGGCTACGCCCCCCCGATGACCGACACCGTATTGGCGTCGAGGTTGGTGACGTAGACAGAGTTGGTCAGCGGGCTGTACACGGCAGCGTCGGGGTTATCGCCTACGTCAACCGTAGCGATGACCTGGTTGGTCCGGCTGTCCAGCACCGACACCTGGTTGTCGCCGCCGATCGCGAGGTAAACCGTGCCGGCCTGCGGGTTGAACGCGATCCCGGCCGGGCCGGGGCCGGTGGTGAGCGTGCTGGCCAGGTCGTTCGTCCGGCTGTTGAGGATGAACACCTGGTTGGTGTCGGCGCTGCTGATGTACACCTGGCCGGTGACCGGGCTGATCGTCACGCAGCACAGGCCGTTGCCGAACGTGAGCGTCTTGATGACCTGGTTGGTCCGGCCGTTGATCACCGAGGCCCGGCCGAAATAGCCCAGGGCGTAGACCTCACCGGTGAACGGGCTCACCGCGACCGCGGCTGTGTTCGCGGCCACCGGGATTGTGGTGATGACCGTGTTGGTCCAGCCGTTGATAACCGACAGGCTGTTGTTGTCGCTGTTGGTGACGTAAACATCGCCGGTGACAGGGCTGACCGCGACGCCTTCGGGAATGTGCCCGACCGGGATCGTCTTGATGACCGTGTTGGTCCAGCCGTTGATCACCGATACCGAGTCCCCGCCGCGGCCGGCGGTGAACTCGCTGTTGACCACGTACACCTCGCCGGTCAGCGGGCTGACCGCGATCCACCACGGGTCACTGCCCACCGTGATCGTCTTGATGACCGTCCCGGCCAGCGGACTGATCACCGAGACCGTGCCGTCGTCGTAATTGGCGGTGTAGATCTCGCCGGTCACCGGGCTGACCGCGATCCCGTCTGGTCTGCTGCCCACCGTGATGGTCTTGATGACCGCCGGGACCCGGCCCCGCACCGGGAACGCTGCCGCCTGCGTTGCTGTGCTGAAGCCGAGGCTCGCGATGGTAGCCGCGGCAGCCACCGCGGAACACCGGGCAACGAACCCATGTGCTGACATAACGGCCCCCCGTATTCATGGACATTGCGAATGGCGGGAATATGCCGGACAGGCCCCCATTTGCGCACCTGGCTTCCGCCGCTGCCTGGTGTATATCCAGCCTGGCCGATATCCAATCCCTCGGCGGGAGCGGGCCTGTCCCCCGGTTTGCCACCGGGAGACAGGCCAGTCCAGCGGGTGTTATGTCGTGCAGGTCCGTTACTTGGTCAAGTACCAGAACTGCGGCGTGTCGTCATACTGGGTCAGGTTCTCGAACGCCGTCGGGGTAGTCGACGAGATGTTCGTCTTCCAGGCCCACGGGTAGTCCAGCACCGGCTGCCACAACACCGGAACCTGCGTCGTGAAGAACGAGGCCTCATTGGTGACCGCAGCCGGGTTGCTGCCCGTGACGGAGTTGTCGATCAGGGCGTCGCCCTGCGGGTTGCTGTAGTCGCCGATCTGCCCGGATCCGCCGGTGTTCAAGAACCCGAACTGGGTCGGATAAGTGGAATCGGTCTCTCCGCCGAAGTCCACCATGGCCCACTTGTTCTCATCGGCCGTCGAGGCCGAGTCGTTGTAGTTCGAGATGATGAAGTTGAAGTTGCTGCCCGTCAGGGCGATCTCGATTCCGGCCGCCTTGGCGTCCGAGGCCAGGTCCTCGACCTGCTGCGGGATCGGCGTGGTCGTGTTGTAGACCAGGTTGAACGCCAGCTTGGTGCCGGCCGGGATACCCGCCCCGCACTCACCCGAACCCGTGCCGGGCTTCGCGCAGGTGTCGGTGCCGTTCGCCGTCACGGTCCACCCGTTCGCCTTCAGCAAGTTCATCGCGTCAGACACGCTGAACGGGTACGGGTTGGTCGCCGCAGTAGAGGGCAGGAACGGGCTCTTCGGGTAAGCCGGAATCGGCCCGTAGGCCGGATCGCCGTCACCGTCGAAGTAGGCCTTGATCTGCCCGGACTGGTCCTCCAGGTGCTGCATCGCCTGCCGGAAGTACAGCTGGCTGGCGATGTTGTTGAAGTCACCCGTCGTGTCCTTGAAGTTGTACGACACGAAGTAGTCACCGAAGGCGGGCAGGCCGTAGTAGTTGTAGCCGAGGCCCTTGAGCTGCGGGATCTGCGGGGTGTCGTCCTCCGGGACGTACGCCACGTCGACCGATCCGGTCTTGACCGCGTTCCACTCCGCCGCGTCCGAGGTGAACGGCACGCCCACGTAGTTGGACTGCGGGGTCGCGTGCGGGCCGCTGTAGGAGGTGTTCGGCACCATGGTGAACGCGCCGGTGGTGTCGTTGAACGAGCTCAGCTTGTACGGCCCGTCCACCGTCTGCCACAGCGGGTTCGTCGCGTAGGTCGACACCGACTTGGCCGCCGCGGTCAGGAAGTTGAAGATCTTCAGCGCGTTAGCCGGCTGGGTGTAGTCGAGCGTCGCTCCGCTGGCGGAGTCCTTCGCCCATGCGGCACTGGGCATGATCGGCACGGCCCCGAGGATGTCCTCTTCCATCCAGGTCGGGTTGACCGCCTTGTTCATGTTGACCACGATCGTATTGGCGTTCGGCGTGGACATGCTGGTGATGGTGCTCGGGAAGAAGCCGGGCACGTAGGGCGCCCAGTTCGCTGGGGACGCCTTGACCCCGGCCGAGATGATGTCGAAGGTGAACAGCAGGTCCTTCGAGGTGATCGTCTGGCCGTTGGACCACTTCCACGGCTTCAACGTGATGGTCATCGTCTTGTCGCCGTTGGACCACGTGGGCGCGTTCGCCGGGCTCAGCGAGGCGTCGACCGTCGGGGTGGACCCGTCCGGCGCGTAGTACAGCGGCGGCCACATCTGCCACTCGAAGTTGTAGACGTTGTAGACCGAGTTCGCCGCCGCGTCCGGCATCGGCAAGATCCAGTTCGGCACCGCGCCAGGCGGCAGCGCGTACGTAATCGAGCCCGCGGTCCCGCTGGGCGTCCCGGCGGCCGGGATCGCGCCGATCGA
>Ga0302178_10000787_pt1 | contig 27934 bp, 10 predicted proteins | sample I_Palsa_E1_3_FD_198790 | JGI IMG/M metagenome (GOLD analysis project Ga0302178, IMG submission 198790) | Peat permafrost microbial communities from Stordalen Mire near Abisko, Sweden - I_Palsa_E1_3 | ecosystem: Environmental > Terrestrial > Soil > Palsa > Peat permafrost | place: Sweden... | reverse complement strand
CCTGAGCACCAGCCAGAGCGCCGTCCTGACCTATGCACAAATTGCCGCGCTGACGACCAATCAGGCGGCAAACGGGCTGTCGACCACCCAAATCGGTCTGCTCAGCACGACACAGGCGAGCGCCTTGACAGTCGCCGATCTCGCCGTGCTCAGCACCAGTCAGGTGAACCAACTGTCAAGCAGCGCCGTCACGGCACTGAGCGCCGCACAAATCGCCGTGCTAACGACCAGCCAGGCGGCCAGCGGCCTGTCGACCAGCCAGGTAGCGCAACTGAGCACGACCCAGGCCGCGGCCTTGACGCTCGCCGATGTCGCAGCACTGAGCACCAGCCAACTGAGCCAGCTCTCGACCAGCGCGGTCGCCGCGCTCAAGACCACCCAGTTCGCCGCCCTGACGACGACTCAGGTGCAAAACCTCACGACCAGCCAGGCGGCCGCGCTCAGCACCGCGCAAATCGCGGCGCTGACGACGACTCAAGTCGCAAGCGGTTTGTCGACCACGCAAGTCAGTCAATTCAGCACCACTCAAGCGGCCGCCTTGACGGCCGCCGATTCTGCTTGGCTGCCATCGTCTTCGCTCTCGACCAGCGCGGTCGCCGCGCTCAAGACTAGCCAGATCGCAGCCCTGTCGACGACGCAGGTGCAAAATCTCACGACCAGTCAGATAGCCGTCCTGAGCACCGTACAAATCGCGGCCCTGACGACTAGCCAAGCCGCAAGCGGATTGTCGACGCTGCAGGTCGGTCAATTGAGCTCGTCGCAGGCGGCGGCCTTGACGGTCGCCGATGTCGCGGTTCTGAGCAGCAGCCAGGTCAGCCAGCTCTCGACCAGCGCGGTCGCCGCGCTCAAGACCACCCAGTTCGCGGTCCTCACGACCTCCGATCTGCAAAGCCTAACGACTAGCCAGACAGCGGCGCTCAGCACTTCGCAAATCGCGAGCCTCTCGACAATTCAGACTGCAAGCGGTTTAACGACGACCCAAGTGAGTCTGTTGAGTACCACCCAGGCGTCTGCCTTGACGCCCGCCGATATCGCGGCGCTCAGCACCAGTCAGTTAAGCCAGCTCTCGACCAGTGCCGTCGCCACGCTTAAGACCAGCCAGTTCGCCGCTCTCACCACGAGTCAATTGCAAAACCTGACGACCAGCCAGGCTGCGGCGCTGAGCACCTCGCAAATCGCGGCTCTGACGCTGAGTCAAACCGCGAGCGGGCTGTCGACCACCCAGGTCAGCGCGCTCAGCAGCACTCAGGCGAGCGCGTTGACAGTCGCGGATATCGCGGTCTTAAGCACCAGCCAGGTCAGTCAGCTGTCGACCAGCGCCGTCACGGCGCTAAGCGCGGCACAAGTGAGCGCCCTGACGACCAGCCAGGCCGCCGGCGGTTTAACCACGACTCAAGTGAGTCTGTTGAGCACCACCCAGGCTGCCGCCTTGACGCTCGCCGATGTCGCGGTGTTAAGCACCAGCCAAGCAAGTCAGCTCTCGACGAGCGCCGTCGCCGCACTCAAAACCACCCAGTTCGCCGCACTGACGACCTCGGATCTGCAAAACCTGACCACGAGTCAGGCGGCCGTGCTCAGCACCGCGCAAATCGCCGCCTTGACGACAAACCAGACCGCCAGCGGTCTGTCGACCACCGAAGTCAGCCAACTCAGTACCACACTGGCGTCTGCCTTAACGGTCGCCGATGTCGCAGCACTCAGCACGACCCAGTTGAGCCAGCTCTCGACCAGCGCGGTCGCCGCATTGCTGACCACCCAGTTTGCCGCGCTAACAAGCACTCAGGTGCAAAATCTGACGACCAGTCAGGCCGCCGCGCTCAGCACCGCGCAAATCGCCGCCTTGACCACCAACCAAGCCGCGAGCGGGTTGTCGACAACGCAAGTGAGCCAATTGAGTACCAGTCAGGCAGCCGCCTTGACCGCTGCCGATCTGGCGGCGCTAAGCACCAGTCAAGTCGGTCAGCTTTCGGCCGGCGCCATTGAGACCCTGAGCACCGCGCAAATTGTGGCGCTGACGACGAGCCAGGCGGCCAGCGGCCTAACGACAACTCAAGTGAGTCTGTTAAGCACCGCCCAGGCCGCCGCCTTGACGCTCGCCGATGTCGCCGTGCTAAGCACCAGCCAGGCAAGCCAGCTTTCGACCAGTGCCGTGGCCGCGCTACTGACCACCCAGTTTGCCGCCCTGACGACCTCGGATCTGCAAAGCCTGACGACCAGCCAGGCCGCCGCGTTGAGCACCGCGCAAATCGCCGCGCTGACGACCAGCCAAGCCGCCAGCGGGCTGTCGACCACCGAAGTCAGCCAGCTCAGTACCACGCTGGCGTCTGCCTTAACGGTCGCCGATGTCGCGGCACTCAGCACGACCCAGTTAAGCCAGCTCTCGACCAGTGCTACGGCCGCATTGCTGACCACCCAGATCGCAGCGCTGACGACGACTCAACTGCAAAGTCTGACGACCAGTCAGGCCGCCGCGCTCGGTACTGCGCAAATCGCGGCGCTAACGACCAGCCAAGCCGCCAGCGGGCTGTCGACCACCCAAGTGAGCCAACTCGGCACGAGTCAGACAGCCGCCTTGACCGTCGCAGACGTGGCGGCGTTGAGCACCAGCCAAGTCGGTCAGCTCTCGGCCGGCGCCATCGAGACCCTGAGCACCGCGCAAATTGTGGCACTGACGACTGGTCAGGTAGCGGGCGGCCTAACGACAACGCAAGTCAGTCTGCTAAACACCGCCCAGGCTGTCGCCTTGACGCTCGCCGATGTTGCGGTGTTAAGCACCAGCCAGGCAAGCCAGCTCTCGACCAGTGCCGTGGCCGCACTCTTGACGACCCAGTTCGCCGCCCTGACGACCTCGGATCTGCAAAACCTGACCACCAGCCAGATTGCTGCGCTCAGCACCGCGCAAATCGCTGCCCTGACGACCAGCCAGGTCGCGAGCGGGCTGTCGACCACAGAAGTCGGGCTACTGAAAACGGCCCAGGCGGCGGCTTTGACGCTCGCTGATATCGCCGTATTAAGCACCAGCCAGGCAAGCCAACTCTCGACCAGTGCTGTGGCCGCACTCTTGACGACCCAGTTCGCCGCCCTGACGACCTCGGATCTGCAAAACCTGACCACCAGTCAGGCCGCGGCGCTCAGCACGGCGCAAATCGCAGCGCTGACGACAAGCCAAGCGGCCAGTGGTCTGTCGACGACTCAAGTGAGTCAATTGAGCATCACCCAGACTGCCGCCCTAACCGTCGCCGATGTCGTAGCGCTGAGCAGCAGTCAGGTTGCGGCGCTGACCGTCACGGCCCTCGGCACGGCACAAATCACCGCGCTAACGACAAGCCAGGCCGCCAATGGTCTCTCGACCTCTGAGGTCGGCCAACTGAGTACGGCCCAGGCGGCTGCCTTGACGGTTGCGGATATCGCCGTGCTGAGCACCAGTCAGCTCAGCCAGCTCTCGACCGGCGCGGTCGCCACACTGCTGGCCACCCAGGTCGCCGCGCTGACCACGACGCAACTGCAAAACCTTACAACCAGCCAAGCGGCTGCACTGAGCACCGCACAAATCGCGGCATTGACGACGAACCAGACCGCAAACGGTCTGTCGACCACGCAAATCAGTCAATTGAGCACGGTACAGCTGACCGCCTTGACGGCCGCCGATATCGCGGTGTTGAGCACCAGTCAGCTTAGCCAGCTCTCAACCGGCGCGGTCGCCACACTGCTGACCACTCAGTTCGCCGCGCTGACAAGCACTCAGGTGCAAAACCTCTCGACCAGCCAGGCGGCCGCGCTCAGTACCTCGCAAATTGCGGCCCTGACGCCGAACCAAACCGCGAACGGCCTATCGACCACGCAAGTGAGCCAACTTAGCACGGCGCAGGCCGCCGCCCTGACCGCCGCCGATGTTGCCGTGCTGAGCACGAGTCAGCTCAGCCAGCTCTCGACCGGCTCCATCGCGGCTCTGAGCGCGGCACAAATCGCGGCCCTAACGACAAATCAGGCGGCGAATGGTCTGTCGACCACACAAGTCAGTTTATTGAGTACAAGCCAAGCCGCTGCCTTGACGGTTGCCGATATCGCGGTACTGAGCACCAGCCAGCTCAGCCAGCTCTCGACCGGCGCGGTCGCCACATTGCTGACCACGCAGTTCGCCGCACTGACGACGACTCAGGTGCAAAATCTCACGACCAGCCAAGCCGCTGTACTGAGCACCGCACAAATCGCGGCCCTAACGACGAATCAAACCGCCAACGGCCTGTCGACCACGCAAGTCGGTCAATTGAGCACGGCCCAGGTCGCCGCCTTGACGGTCGCCGATATCGCGGTGTTAAGCACCAGCCAGCTGAGTCAGCTCTCGACCGGCGCGGTCGCCACATTGCTGGCTACCCAGTTCGCCGCCCTGACCACGACGCAGTTGCAAAACCTCACGACCAGCCAGGCGGCCGCGCTCAGCACCGCGCAGATCGGCGCCCTGACGACCAACCAAGCAGCAAACGGTTTGTCGACGACGCAAATCAGTCAATTCAGTACGGCTCAAACCGCGGCCTTGACCCTAACCGATGTGGCCGCGCTTAGCACCGGCCAGGTTGCGGCAATTGCCGTCGCAGCACTGAGTACGACACAGATCACTGCCTTGACGACAAGCCAGGTCGTAGGCGGCCTGTCAACCACACAAGCGAGTCAATTGAGCACCGCACAAGCGGCTGCATTGACAGTCGCTGATGTCGCGGTGCTCAGCACCAGCCAGGCAAGCCAGATCTCGACGAGTGCGGTGGCAGCATTGCTGAGTACACAGCTCGCCGCCCTGACGACCTCGGATGTGCAAAACCTGACGACCAGTCAGGCGGCCGCGCTCGGCGCCTCGCAAATTGCCGCACTAACAAGCAGTCAGGCGGCGAGCGGGCTGTCGACCACTCAAGTGAGCCAACTGAGCACGACCCAGGCAGCCGCCTTGACGGTCGCCGATATCGCCGTGTTGAGCACCAGCCAGCTCAGTCAGATCTCGACCGGCGCCGTCACGGCCCTGAGCACAGGACAAATCGCGGCCCTGACGACCAGCCAGGTCGCGAGCGGCCTGTCGACCAGCCAGCTCAATCAACTGAGCACGCTACAGATTACCGCCTTGACGACGGGCGCTGTGGCGGCGCTGAGCACCAGCCAACTTAACCAGATCACGACCTCGGCGATCGCCGCGCTGACGGTCAGCCAGTTGGCGGCGTTGACCTCGGCGCAATTGCCGGGTCTTGCATCGAGCCAAATCGGCGGCTTGACCACGACGCAAATCACCGCACTGACCACCTCGCAAATAGTCAGCCTGAGCAGCACCCAAATCGGCGAGCTGAGCACCACGCAGGCATCGGCATTGACCAGCGCCGATGTCGCCGCGCTGGGCGCAAGCTTCGATAGCTCGCTCAGTTCGGTGACGATCGCGGCGCTCACGACCAGCCAGGTGGCGACACTGACCACAACGCAATTGCAAGGACTCACGACCGACCAAATCAGTGGCCTGACGACAACGCAAGTGACCGCGCTGGCGACCACTCAAGTGCTAGCCTTCACCAGCACCCAACTCAATAGTTTGAGCACGGCGCAGGTATCCGCATTGACCACGGCTGATGTGGTAGCGTTGGGTGCAAGCTTCGATAGCGCGTTCAGTTCAGTGGCGATCGCGGCGCTCACCACGGCCCAAGTGGCTGTGTTGAGCACAACGCAATTGCAAAATTTCACTACCGATCAAATCAGTGGACTGACTACCACGCAAGTGACGGCATTGGCCAGCACGCAAGTGCTGAGTCTCACCAGCAGCCAAGTCGGCGGACTCAGCACGACGCAGGTATCGGCCTTGACCACGACTGATGTGGTCACGCTGAGCGCCACCTTGAATAGCGCGTTCAGCACCGGCGACATCTCCGCGCTCACCACCAGCCAGGTGGCGGCACTGACCACCACCCAGGCGCAAAACCTCACGACCAGCCAGGTTGGTGCGCTCGGCACGATACAAGTCTCGGCGTTGACCACCAGCGACGTGGTGGCGCTCGGCGCCACCTTGGATAGCGCCATCAGTTCCGTGGGGATCGCGGCGCTCACTACGAGCCAGATAACGGCGCTGACCACCACGCAAGTACAAAACCTCGCGACCAGCCAGGTCAGCGCGCTCAGCACAATACAGGTCACGGCGTTAACCACAGGTGATGTGGTGGCACTCGGCGCCACCTTGGATAGTGCAATCAGTTCCGTGGGTATCGCGGTGCTCACCACCAGCCAGGTCACGGCGCTGACCACGACGCAACTGCAAAGTCTGACGACTGACCAAATCAGTGGCTTGACCACGGCGCAAGTCACGACGCTGAACACCACTCAAGTGCTCAGCCTCACGACCAGCCAGATTGGCGGGCTGTCCACGACGCAGGTATCGGCGTTGACAACCGGTGCGGTGGTGGCGCTGGGCTCGACCGTGAATAGTATTTTCAGCACGGGCGATATCGCAGCGCTGACGAGCAACCAGGTGGCAGTGCTGACCACGACGCAAGTGCAAAATTTCACGACCAGCCAAGTCAGTGCACTCACTACGGTACAGGTGGCCGCACTGGCCACCAGTGATCTGGTGGCGCTGGGTGCCACCTTGAATAGCACCTTCGGCACCAGCGACATCGCGGCGCTCACGACCGATCAGGTGGCCGCACTAACGGATACTCAAGTCGACAGTCTGACGTCCAGTCAAGTCGGTCAGTTAAGCGCTACGCAAGTGGCGGCACTCACCATCGATCAGCTGCAAAATCTCACGCTCAGCCAAATCGATGAGCTGGCCACAGCGCAAGTGGCGGGCTTGACGAGCAATCAAGTGCAAAACCTGACACCCGACCAGTTGGTTGAGCTAAGCACTACACAGGTGTCGGCACTGGCGACCGCCGATATCGCAGCCTTGGGCACTACCTTAGATTACTCGCTCAGCGCTGGGGATATCGCGGCGCTGACAACCAGCCAGATCGCCGCGTTGAGCACGACTCAGGTGCAAACGCTGTCGGCCAACCAAATCAACCACTTGACCCCGGCCCAAGTGGCGGCATTGACGACCACGCAAGTGCTCAGCCTGACGTCCAGCCAAATCAATCAGCTGAGCACGACGCAGATCGCCGCCTTGACGCCCAATCAAGTGCAATACCTGTCGCCGAGCCAGCTGCTTGAACTGAGCCCGACACAAGTCGCGGCACTGACGACCACCCAATTGGTCAGCCTCACGCCCTATCAAGTCAGTAATTTGAGCACAACGCAAGTGGCGGCATTCACCACGACCCAGGCGCAGTACCTGACAAACAACCAAGTCAGCGATTTGACCACCTCGCAAGTCGCCGCCTTGACGACATCCGATGTGGCGGCCTTAGGCTTAACCTTGGATAACGCGTTCAGCCTCGCGGATCTCTCGGCGCTTTCGACTACCCAGGCAGCAGCACTGACCACGACGCAATCGCAAAATCTGACAACCACCCAAGCTGCGGCACTCCCGTCGTAGTTGTGATGAAAAACCGCTCAAGCTCATGACCTCATTCATCACCGGATTGACGCCGACGCAAGTGTCTCAGTTGCCGGTCAGCGAAATCGAAACGCTGACGCCAACCGACGTGGCCGCTATCTCTGCCCTGCAAGCGGCGGCATTGACGCCATCACAGGTCGCCGCGATCACGGTGTCCGACATCGTATCGCTCAGCACTGCGGCACTTAAAGCGCTCAATTCAAGCGATGTCGAGGCCATCACCACCAGCCAGGTAGCCGTGTTGACGACGGGCCAAGTACGCGCGCTCACACCAAGTCAAATAGCGGTGCTCAGTTATGCGCAGGTGGCCTCACTGACCACGCCCCAGGCGGTCAGCGGTCTGTCGAGCACTCAAGTGGGTGAATTTTCCGGCACCCAGGCCAGCGCCTTGAGCACCACGGCTCTGGCCGCGCTCAGCACGGGCCAGTTTAGTGCGTTCAAGACCAGCGCCATCGTGTCGCTGACAGGCGACCAGATTGCGTCGCTGACCACGAGTCAAGTACGAGACCTCACGGCCGGTCAAGCATCGGCCTTGTCCGCCAGCGAAATTAGCGATCTGACGACCGCGCAAGTACTCGTGCTCACGCCCGCTCAAATCAGTGCACTGAGCGCGAGCCAAGTGCAAGGCTTGACGCCCTCGCAAATACAGAATTTGACGTCCGCTCAAGCGGCGGCCCTGAGCGCCACTCAAGTGGCCGCCTTGAACGCAAACCAGGTCGCCAACGGCTTTACAACCACCCAAGTCAATGAACTCACGGCCACCCAAGTCGCCGCCTTGAAGCCGGCTAATGTGGCGGTGCTCAGCACCGAGCAACTGACCGAGCTGACCAAGGCCGCGACCCAGGCGCTCAAGACCAGTCAGATTGCGGCGCTGACCACCACGCAGATACAAAATCTGACAACCACCCAAGTCGCAGTCCTGAGCGCCGCGCAAGTGGCGGCGCTGACCTCCGACCAAGTCGCCAACGGCCTGTCGACCAGCCAGGTAGGCGTACTCAGCGCCACACAGTTCGCCGCCTTGACGTCGACTGATATATCCGTGCTGAGCACCAGCCAGGTCAATCAACTTTCGAGCGCCGAAATCGCCGCGCTCACGACCCGCCAAGTTGCCGCGCTGACCACGACCGAACTGAGCGGCGGTCTGTCGACCGGCCAGGTGGCGCTATTGTCGGCCGTCCAAGTTGGCGCCTTGAGCAGCACGAGTATTGCCGCGCTCAGCACAGGGGAAGTCAGCCTGCTGTCGAAGACCGCGATCGAAGCGCTTAGCAGTAAGCAGATTGCGGCGTTGACCACCTCGCAAATACAAAGCATCACCACCGCTCAAGCGAGCGTCCTGAGCGCCGCCCAAGTGGCAGCCTTGACCTCCGATCAGGTCAGCAATGGACTGACGACTGGCCAGGTGGCCGATTTATCCGCCGCGCAAGCCAGCGCTTTGACCACCACCGACGTGACGGTGCTCAGCACCTCGCAGGTGGGCGCGCTGTCCAGCGCTGCAACCGCAGCACTCAAGACCAGTCAAATTGCGGCGCTCACCACCACCCAAGTACAAAATATTTCGACGGCTCAACTCGCCCTGATCACTGCGGTCCAAGTGGCGGCTTTGACCTCGGACCAAGTCAGCAACGGCCTGTCGACCGCGCAAGTGGGCGCGTTCAGCTCGCTACAAACCGCCTCCCTGACCACCACCGACGTGACGGTGCTCAGCACCTCGCAGTTGGGCTCGCTGTCCAGCGCGGCAACCATCGCGCTCAAGACCAATCAAATCGCGGCGCTCACCACCACGCAAGTACAAAGTATTTCGACGGCTCAACTGGCTCTCCTGACCACCGTCCAAGTGGCGGCCTTGACCTCGAACCAAGTCATCAACGGCTTGTCGACGGCGCAAGTGGGCGCGCTCACCACGCGACAAGCTGCCGCCTTGACCACCACCGACGTGTCGGTGCTCAGCACCTCGCAACTCGACTCGCTGTCGACCGCCGCGACCATCGCGCTCAAGACCAATCAGATTGCGGCGCTGACCACCACGCAAGTGCAAAACCTCTCGACCGTGCAAGCGGCCGTCCTGACGACGCAGCAAGTCGCGGCCTTGACCTCGAACCAGGTCACCAACGGTTTATCGACCACCCAGGTCAGCGCGCTCAGCACGCAACAAACCGCCGCCTTGACCACCACCGATGTGTCGGTGCTGAGCACCTCGCAGATCAGCCAGTTTTCGACTGCGGCGATCGCGGTCCTGACCCCCACCCAGGTCGCGGCACTGACCAGCACACAAATCACCAGCGGCCTGACGACCACCCAAGTGGGCGCCCTCAGCACCACCCAAGGCGCCGCCTTATCGACCTCGGACGTCGCCGCGCTGACCACCTCGCAGCTGGCCCAGCTCTCGACCGCCGCGATCTCTGGGCTCAAGACCAGTGAAGTGGCGGCCCTGACGACGACGCTGATTTCTCAGCTCTCGACCACCCAGGCGAGCGCTCTGACCGCTATCCAAGTGGCCGTGCTCACCTCGGATCAAGTTGCCAACGGCCTGACAACCACGCAAGTCGGCGCCCTCACGACGGTACAGACCGCCGCCTTGACCACCACCGATGTGTCGGTGCTCAGCACCTCGCAACTGACCCAGCTGTCGACAGCCGCAAGTGCGGCGCTCAAGACCGGTCAGATTGCGGCGCTGACCACCACGCAGGTGCAAAATCTCACCACGGCTCAAGCGGCAGGGCTAAGCACGCAACAAGTGGCCGCCTTGACGACAACCCAGGTCAATACCGGGCTGTCGACCACGCAAGTCAGTGTGCTCAGCACGCAACAGACCGCCGCCTTGACCACCCGCGATGTGGCGGCACTGAGCACCACCCAGGTACAAAATCTCTCAACCGGCTCGGTCGCCATTCTAAGCGCCGTCCAGGTGGCCGTGCTGACCAGCGATCAAGTCGCCAATGGCCTGTCGACCACTCAAGTGAGCGGGCTGGGTACGGTACAAAGCGCCGCGTTGACCACCACCGACGTGTCGGTGCTCAGCACCTCGCAACTGAACTCGCTGTCGACCGCCGCGACCCTCGCGCTCAAGACCAGTCAGATTGCGGCGCTGACCACCACCCAAGTGCAAAATCTCTCGACAGTGCAAGCCGCCGTCCTGACGACGCAGCAAGTCGCGGCCTTGACCTCGAACCAGATTAGCAACGGCTTGACGACCACCCAGGTGGGCGCGCTCAGCACGCAGCAAACCGCCGCCTTGAGCACCACCGATGTGTCGGCACTGAGCACCTCGCAAATTGGCCAGCTCTCGACTGCCGCGATTGCCGTTCTGACGGCCAACCAGGTCGCCGCATTGACAAGCGATCAGGTCGCCAACGGTCTGTCGACCACTCAAATCGGCGCCCTCAGTACCACGCAAGGCGCAGCCTTAAGCACCACCGATATCTCGGTGCTCAGCACCTCGCAGTTGGCCCAGCTCTCGACCGGCGCGATCTCGGCGCTCAAAACCGGCGAAGTGGCAGCGTTGACGACGACCTTGATTTCTCAGCTCTCGACTACTCAGACAACAGCGCTGACCACGATCCAGGTGGCGGTACTCACCTCCAATCAGGTCGCCAACGGCCTGACAACCACTCAAGTCAGCGTGCTGAGCACGGCACAGACCGCCGCTTTGACCACCACCGATGTGTCGGTGCTGAGCACCTCGCAACTGACCCAGCTGTCGACGGCGGCAAGTGCCGCCCTCAAGACCAGTCAGATTGCGGCCCTGACCACCACGCAGGTACAAAATCTCACGACCGCTCAAGCGGCGGGCCTGAGTACGCAACAAGTCGCGGCATTGACGACAAGCCAAGTCAATGCCGGACTATCGACCACCCAAGTGGGCGCCCTCAGCACGCAACAGACGGCTGCCTTGAGCACCCGCGATGTGGCGGCGCTGAGCACCTCGCAAATTGGGCAACTCTCGACCGGTTCAGTCGCCATTCTAAGCGCCGCCCAAGTGGCCGCGCTAACCAGCGATCAAGTCGCCAACGGCCTGTCGACCACCCAAGTGGGCGCCCTCGGTACAGTACAGGCGGCCGCCATAACGACCACCGATGTGACGGTGCTGAGCACCTCGCAACTTAGTCAGCTATCGACCGCCGCGACCATCGCGCTTAAGACCAATCAGATCGCCGCGCTAACCACGACGCAGATACAAAATCTCTCGACCGCTCAAGCAGCCGTCCTGACCACGCAACAAGTGGCGGCATTGACCACCACGCAGATCAACATCGGTCTATCGACCAGCCAGGTCGGCGCCCTCAGCACGCAACAGACTGCGGCTTTAAGCACCACCGATGTGGCCGCCTTAAGCACCTCGCAAATCGGCCAACTGTCGACCGGCGCGATCGCGGTCCTGACCGCCAATCAAGTTGCGGTATTGACCACGGACCAGGTCGCCAACGGTTTGTCGACCACCCAAGTCGGCGCACTGAGCACCACCCAAGGCGCCGCATTGAGCACCACCGATATCTCGGTGCTGAGCACCTCGCAGTTGGCCCAGCTCTCGACCAGCGCAATCTCTGCGCTCAAGACTGGTGAAGTGGCGGCCCTGACCACCACGCTGATCGGCCAGCTTACGACACTCCAGGCGAGCGCCCTGACCACCATTCAAGTGGCAGTACTGACCTCGGATCAGGTCGCCAACGGCTTGTCGACCAGTCAAATCGGCGCCCTCACCGCAGTACAGACTGCCGCCTTGACCACCACCGATGTGACGGTGCTTAGCACCTCGCAGTTGAGCCAGCTATCGACGGCGGCAACCGTGGCGCTCACGACCCGGCAGATCGCGGTGCTGACCACTACGCAAGTACAAAACCTGACGACCAGCCAAGCAGCCAGCCTGACCGTCACCCAAGTGGCTGCATTGACCACGACCCAGGTCGCCATCGGCCTGTCGACCAGTCAAGTGAGCGCGCTCAGCACGCAACAAACCGCCGCCTTGAGCACCACCGATGTGGCGGCGCTGAGCACCACGCAAATCGGCCAGCTCTCGACCGGCGCGATCGCCGTCCTGAGCGCCACCCAGGTCGCAGCACTCACCTCAGATCAAGTCGCCAACGGCTTGTCGACCAGCCAGGTGGGCGCCCTCGGTGCGACCCAGAGCGCCGCCTTGAGCACCACGGATGTGACGGTGCTCAGCACCTCGCAGCTTAGCCAGTTGTCGACGGCCGCAACCATTGCGCTGACCACGCGGCAGATCGCGGCCCTGACCACCACGCAGGTACAAAACCTCACGACCAGCCAAGCAGCCAGCCTGATCGTCACCCAAATTGCGGCATTGACCACGACCCAGGTTGCCATCGGCCTGTCGACCACTCAAGTGAGCGCGCTCAGCACACAACAAGCCGCCGCCTTGAGCACCACGGATGTAGCAGTATTGAGCACCTCGCAGATCAGCCAACTGTCGACTGCCGCGACCGCGGTGCTGACGAACCCTCAGGTGGCGGCGCTGACAACAACTGAAGTGCAAAGTCTCACGAGTAGCCAAGTCGGCGCGCTAAGCGCCACTCAAGTGGCGGCATTGACATCGAACCAGGTCGGCGCCGGCTTATCGACGACCCAAGTTGGCCTTCTCAGCACACAACAAACCGTCGCCTTCAGCACCACCGATGTAGCGGTGCTGAGCACCTCGCAGTTAGGCCAACTGTCGACCGGCGATATCGCCGCGTTGACCGCCCCGCAAGTCGCGGCGCTGACCAGCGCCCAAATTACCGGCGGTTTGTCGACCACCCAAGTGGGCGCGCTGGGTACGCTACAGGCCGCCGCCTTAAGCACCACCAATGTGTCGACGCTGAGCACCTCGCAACTCGCCCAGCTGTCGACCACGGCAACCTTGGCGCTGACCACCAGCCAAGTCGCGACGCTGACGACGACGCAAGTGCAAAATCTCACGACCGCTCAAGCCGCAGTCCTGAGCGCAGTCCAAGTAGCGGCATTGACCTCGAGTCAAGTCAGCAACGGCCTGTCGACCACCCAAGTGGGCGCCCTCAGCACACAACAGACCGCGGCCTTGAGCACCACCGACGTGTCGGTGCTGAGCACCTCGCAAATCAACCAGCTGTCGACCGCCGCAATCGCCGTGCTGACGGCCAGCCAAGTGGCGGCACTGACAACAACCCAAGTCAATGCCGGCCTGTCGACGACCCAAGTGGGCGCCCTCAGCACCACGCAAGGCGCCGCATTGAGCACCACCGATGTGGCGGCGCTCAGTACTTCGCAGTTGGCCCAGCTCTCGACCAGCGCGATCTCGGCACTCAAAACCGGTGAAGTAGCGGCCTTGACGACCACTCTGATTGCCGAGCTTTCGACCACTCAGACGAGCGCCCTGACAACGCTTCAAGTGGCCGTACTGACCACGAGTCAGGTTGCAAGCGGCTTGTCGACCAGCCAAGTGGGCGTCCTGAGCACAGCACAGACCGCCGCTTTAACAACCACTGATGTCATTACGCTCAGCACCTCGCAAATCAGCCAGCTGTCGACGGCGGCGACGGCGGCACTCACCACCGGCCAGGTGACGGCGCTGAGCACGACGCAAGTCACCGCCGGGCTGTCGACCGCCCAACTGGGCGCGCTGGGCGCGACGCAGGCCGCCGCCTTAAGCACCACCAATGTATCGGCGCTGAGCACCTCGCAGCTGACAGCGCTGTCGACCACGGCGACCGCAGCACTCACGACCGGCCAGGTCGCCGCCCTGACCACGACGCAAGTGCAAAATCTTGCGACCGCTCAAGCGGCAGCCCTGACCACGCAACAAATAGCGGCATTGACCACGACTCAGGTCGCCAGCGGCCTGTCGACCACCCAAGTGGGCGCGCTCAGCGCAGCACAGACCGCCGCGCTGACGACCAGCGATGTATCGACGCTGAGCACCTCGCAACTGACCCAGTTGTCGACGGCCGCGACCACGGCATTGACCACCAGTCAGGTCACGGCGCTGACCACAACTGAAGTGCAAGGTCTCACCACGGGCCAGGTCGGCATACTGACGACCAGCCAAGTGGCGACATTGTCCACGACCCAGGTTGCCATCGGCCTGACGACAACTCAATTGGGCGCCCTCGGCACGACTCAAGCAATCGCCTTGAGCACCACCGATGTGTCGACGCTCAGCACCTCGCAGCTGACTCAACTCTCGACGGCCGCGACCGCAGCACTCACCACCAGCCAGATCGCCATACTGACGACGACGCAGTTGCAAAATCTCGCGACCGCTCAGGCGGCAATCCTCAGCGCCGGCCAAGTGGCGGCACTGACCTCGAATCAAGTTAGCAACGGTTTGTCGACCACCCAGGTGGGCGCCCTCAGCACCGCGCAAACCATTGCTTTGACGACCACCGACGTCACGGTGCTGAGTACCGCGCAATTGACTCAGCTCTCGACCGCGGCAACCGCCGCACTCACCACCAGTCAGGTCGCCGCGCTGACCACGACGCAGGTGCAAAATCTCACGACCAGCCAGGCAGCCGGTCTGACCATCACCCAAGTTGCGGCATTGACCACGACACAGGTCGCCATCGGCCTGTCGACCACTCAAGTCGGCGCCCTCAGCACACAACAAACCGTCGCCTTAAGCACCACCGATGTGGCCGTGCTGAGCACCGCCCAAGTCAATCAGCTTTCGACCGGCTCGATCGCGGTCTTGACGGCGGCACAGACGGCGGCGCTGACCTCGAATCAGGTTAGCAACGGCCTGTCGACCACCCAAGTCGACGCCCTGGGCACGCTACAAGCGGCAGCCTTAGGCACCACGAATGTGTCGGTGCTCAGCACCTCGCAACTCACCTCGCTGTCGACCGCGGCGACGCTGGCGCTGCACACCAGCGAGATTGCGGCGCTCAGCACCACGCAGATACAAAATCTTGCGACCGCTCAAGCCGCCATCTTGAGCGTCGCCCAGATCGCGGCATTAACCACGACCCAGGTCAGCCTCGGTCTGTCGAGTACCCAAGTCGGCGCCCTCAGCACACAACAAACCGCCGCCTTGACCACCACCGATGTGGCATCGCTGAGTACCACGCAGATCAACCAGCTGACGACCGGCACGGCTGCGGCTTTGACAGTCGCGCAGGTGGCGGCTTTGACCTCGGGCCAGGTCGCCAACGGCTTGTCGACCAGCCAGGTCGGCGCCCTTAGCACGGCACAAGCCGCCGCCTTGGGCAGCACGAATGTGTCGGTGCTCAGCACCTTGCAGCTGACCTCGCTGTCGACCGCCGCGACTGCCGCGCTGAATGCGGGTGAAATCGCTGCCTTGACGACCACGCAAGTACAAAATCTTGCAACCACCCAAGCGGCAATATTGGGCGCTGGGCAAGTCGCGGCATTGACCTCGAACCAAGTCGCCAATGGCCTGACTACCACCCAAGTGGCGGCTCTGAGTACGCTACAGGTGGCCTCATTGTCGTCGACCAGCGTGTCAGTGCTGAGCACCTCGCAGCTTGCCGTGCTCTCGACCGCCGATATCCCGGCCCTGACGAATAGTCAGATCGGGGCGTTGACGTCGACGCAGGTGCAAAGTCTCTCGACCACTCAATTGAGTGCTCTGAAAGCGTCGCAAGTCAGCGCCATACCGGCGTCGGACTTGACCACGACGCAAATTCCTTATCTGGGAGGGATCTGAGTCGGCCTATGCGCGGCGCTGGCCAGACTCACCATGAAAGCTATCGATGAATTCGACACCAAAGACATGCCGGTGACTGCCGGCATCGACCTGCCTGGTGAATCGATCCAGACCTTAAGTTTGAACAACGCGGCGGCCCGATCGAGTTTGACCGCCGGGTCTTGCAGCGAACGAACCGCAAACTGGTTGCGCTTCGTTCGAATTTACAAAATAGCAATCCTAATCGAAATCATCACTGCAAGACAGTCGATCTCAGGAACCTTGTCAGAAAGCGTGACGCAAACCAACCATCGTCGCGAATGTCGACATATGCGGCGCCACCGGCTGACCGTATTCGATCGTCTGCGTCATATTGCCCTGGTTGTTGACATGAGCCACTTCGGCGTAGACCAAGGTCGATTTGGTCAATTTGTATTCGGTACCTAAAGAAATTTCGGTCGACTTATTCGCCGAATTATTTCTATCCTTCAAGTAGTAAACTCCGCTGGTCAGCTGCAGCGCGGGGGAAAACCGATAACCTAAACCCGCACTAAACAAGTCGAGATTGACCAGATTCGAATGCGTGGGGTTTTTCCCGTTGCCATACGATGCCGATACGGTAAAGCCTTGTGCCGTATATAAGGCCCCGAGATACATCAATTGATTGTTGTCGAGACCGGTGGCCACGGTGGTGGCGCCGGGGTTGGTATCATGGCCGTTGTAGTAGACCGCTGAAATATGCAAACCGTTGTTGGCATATTTCAGCACTGCCGATTCGCGCGTGCCGCCCTGAATACTACCAGGCGCCCCACCCGGCGCGTATTCGAGTTCCGCCGTCGCGCCGTAGTAGCTCGGCGACTTATACACGATGGCGTTATCGTCATAGAGTGCGCCAATCGGTCCATTGGTACTGGTACCCGGCCAGCCCGCGGCGGTATTCATGCCCAGCCATGCGGTCAGGATACTGCCGAAATATTGCCCCTGTCGCACATCGGTCTCGCCCATGGCCCAAGCCATCGGCGCGAATTGGCGACCGAAGTCGACCGAGCCGAACGGCCCGGCCAAGCCAACCGTGGTTATCTGATTAAATTGCGCGACAGCTGTCGGCGTGTCGGCAAGCCCGAACTTGCCCGTACCGGAGTCAAATACACCTTGCAACCTAAAGTTGACGGCATAACCGCCGCCTAAGTCCTCATGCCCTTTCATGCCCCAGAAGCTCGCGTAGATGCCGCCGTCTTTGTAGCGCACCACGGCACCCGTATTCGGCGCGGCCGAGCTGAACGATGCCGCCGAGGTGTTTTGATACATCATGCCGGAATCGATGGTGCCGTAAAGCGTGACCGACGATTGCGCGTGTACGGTACCGGCAAGTGCCGTCAAGGTGGCCGCAGCCGCGAATTTAATTTTCATTTCGTCTCCTGGGTTAAAATTGATAATTCAAAGTATCATTTTAAAAGATAATATGAACTATCATTACCTAAGTCAACCGAGGGTTTTCCATGTCAGAAAAGCATGAGACACGTCTTTCCGATGCACTTGAGAATCAGGATGGTTACGTCACACCGCGCTACCGCAGCGGCCAGCGCACAGCCGATGCCTTGCTGGAGTCGGGGCGCGTGCTGTTGGCCCGGATAAGCTATGAAGGCTTGAGTATTAGCGAATTGTGCAAAGACACGGGACTCACGACCGGGGCGTTTTATCGGCGCTTCGAGAGCAAGGATGCGTTCTTTCTCTCCCTACAACGCCTTGCGCTCGACGATGCTCAGAGCATGATGCAGATCTTGATCGCACAATTGGACGACATGATCAGTCAGCACTGCACGCTCGCTCAATGCGCGTTCGCGGTGGTCGATATGATGCGCTCCTGGCATTCACGCCATCGCGGCGTGTTGCGCGCTTCGGTACAACGACGCGATCACACGACTGACAGTTGGCAACCATTCAAGGAATACGCCCACGACGTTATCGAGGTCATCGCAGCGCGTTTGCTCGATGTGCCGGAACTGCTTGGTCGTAGCGACGCCCTGCCGAGATTGCGGGTCGCTTTTCAGATTGTGATCGCGACCGTAACTAATGCCGCACTCAATGACCCGGGACCGCTTAAGCTCGATGACCCCGCCATGACCGACGCACTGGCCCAGGTCCTCGCGCTATACGCAGGCGCTTCGTCGGATCTGCCCGCAGCGAAGCCGCGAAAACCCCGGACAGCCGCCAAGGCCGGAGCACGCTAATTGAAGCTCGGGGGGACGACTCCGCTGTCAACGTGCGGCATCATGTGCATCTTCTCGTATCATGGCGGCGGCCTTCTCTGCAATCATGATAGTCGGCGCATTGGTATTGCCGCTGACCAGGGTGGGAATGATCGAAGCATCGACGACACGTAAGCCGGCAATACCTCTGACACGCAGGCGAGCATCCACAACCGCCATGGGGTCGCTATCCGGTCCCATCTTGCACGTGCCGACGGGGTGATACTGCGTGTCGGCGCGGTTCCGAATATCGTGCTCCAGTCCGGCAAGATCATCTACGCGAACCGGATGCAGCATCTTGCCCCGCACCGAGTCAAAAGGTTTCGATTCGATGATGCGCTGCTGTATCTGTGCGCCGCGCAACAGCAATTGCAGATCGCGCTCGTCGGAAAGAAACTGCGGATCGATCCGCGGTGCATCGCGCGGGTCGGTGCTATTCAATGTGACGGTGCCGCTGCTGTGCGGCCGCAGTACGTCGACGTGACAGGAAATACCATGTCCGAGGTGGGTCTTGCGCGCATGATCGTCGACCATGGCGACCACAAACACAAGTTGCAAATCCGGCGCTGGAACGTCGGGAGAGGAACGAATAAATGCCCCGGCAGTACCGTAGGTCGTGGTCATCATCCCGGTGCGATGTTTCTTCCATTCCACCATACCACCAACGATCTGGGCGGTGCAGCGCAGCGATAGACCGATCGTCTCGGTGTGGCTCGGTACGCGCCAAGCCTGAACATAGTCGATATGATCCTGCAGATTTTGCCCTACCCCCGGCAAATCATGAATCACCGGGATACCCAGTTTTTGCAGCGCTGCACCGGAGCCTATGCCCGATAACTGCAGTAGTTGAGGCGAACCGAAGGCGCCCGCAGCCACAAGCACTTCTCGACGCGCCCGCACGTTTTTAAGTTGATTGTCATGAAAATAAGCCACGCCCTTGGCACGGCCGCCCTCTACGTGCACGCGAGCCGAAACCGCATGCGTCAGGACTGTCAAATTGGAGCGTCTCAAATGAGGCGTCAAATAAGCCTTGGCTGCGCTACAGCGCTCGCCGTCGCGCTGTGTCACTTGGTACAGGAAGGCGCCTTCCTGTTCAGCGCCATTGTAATCGGGATTTAGAGCAATATTTTGCAGCGCTGCCGCTTGCAAAAACATTTGACTCATTGAACTCTCGAATCGCTGATAAGTCACGTTTAGCGGACCGCCCTGTCCATGAAACTCATCCGAGAACTGCTCATTATGCTCTGCACGCCTAAATAATGGCAGAACATCTTCGTAGCTCCATCCCGGATTGCCCTGCGCGGCCCAATTATCGTAGTCCCAGCGGTTGCCGCGCACATAGAGCATGGCATTGATGGAACTTGAGCCGCCCAATGTTTTCCCGCGAGGTTGATAACCGCGCCGGCCGTTCAGGCCCGGCTGCGGCACCGTCTGATAGGCGTAGTTGTTGATTTTTGTGGGCACCATCGCCACCACGCCTGCCGGAGCATGGATCAATACGCTCTTATCGGGTCCGCCCGCTTCAAGCAGACAAACCGAAATCCGCGGGTCTTCTGTCAGGCGGGCGGCCAGGACGCAACCGGCCGAGCCGGCGCCCACGATGACATAATCAAATTCCTGTTGTTGCATCTCGCTTCCTTTGGCTCGTTAGCACATCACGCCGTGATTTTCATTTTTGCGCAATTGGCGCGGCGGCATTAAGGCGTGACAATCGGGAAATCTTTCTTGAAATCGACAATATTGGCAAACAAGGCCACCAGCGCAGCCGGGTTTCCTTGCACCGTGGCTTCCCCCGACTCCGCGAGCGCCTGCAAGCTAGTCGCTTTAATCAATAGGCGGAACAGGGCTCCTGTCGTGATGCGCAAGCTCACATCAGGATTCGAAAGCTTGCGCCCCTTTGCGTTATTGAGCACCGCGTTCGACAACTCCAAAGCGTAGCGCTCCTGGGTATCGCTGAATTCAAGATTGATCCCGAGGCGCAAGCCGTCAACCTTCTCGCGATCGAGCCGTACCGAAAGAAGATCGAAAATCATTTCCAAGCCCATCGCTCGCAACATATCCGGCGAAGTCGCGTCGAGGGTCGCCGGCAATATGCCGTGACGCAGTTCACGGGCAGCCATCAAATATTCGTTGCGCCAGATCGCCGACTCGGCTTGGTAACCCAGTTGTTCCAGAATGTCGGCTTGCAGCAGCTTGGCCGGCTCATCGGCGGGATCGGCAAACACCGCATGATTGTTAAGTTCGGCGGCCCAACGGTAGTCACCTTCGGCGAACGCTATACGCGCTTGGGCGACAACCGCAGCTTGCCCGCCGATCGCTTTGACATAGCGCTGCGCGGATTCGACCGGTGTCAAGGGATGCAAGGTCGCCGGATTGCCGTCGTAAAAACCTAGGTAGAAGTTATAAACCCCGCGCAAATTATGCGACAGCGTTCCATAGTATCCATGGCAGGAAAAATCGCTTTCCAAGCCTTTAGGAAAAAATTCGGCATTCGCGAGATCCGCCATCTTCTTGCCGCTATTCGCAAGAAACAGCGTTTGGTCGTGCAAGAAGCGATAGACGTCGCGTTGATTGCGCAGATTCTCGCGAATCCGATCTGGTCCCCACAAGGGCCAATGATGGCTTCGGAACGCAACTTCCGCATCGGGAAACAGATCAAGGCATTCATTGATATATTTTGACCAGCGCAAGGCATCGCGAGCCTGAGCACCGCGTAGGGTATAAATGTTATGCATGGTCGCGCACACCACTTCCGACAAGCAGACCGCCTTGTGGTCCGGAAAGTAGAACGTCATTTCGGACGGCGACTCGCTACCCTGCGCCATTTGGAAGATGATGCGTACGCCATCGATGACACGCTCCTCAAGCGTTTCGGTGATGGAATCGGTCGGCGGTATCAAGCCGACGCTGCCGGCCGCAACGCCCTTGCCCAGACCGATGCCGACGCCGGCAAGTTCACCCGCTTCGAGACCTGCGCCGAATTGATATTGCGCTCGGCGACTCATGGCAACACCCGCCAAGACATTCTCGGAAATGGCGTATTCCATAAATTTATCAGGCGCGATCACCGACACTTTTCCGGCCATGACGTCGGCCTCGTCGATCACACCGCGGACTCCGCCGAAATGATCAGCATGCGCGTGGGTATAAATCACCGACACCACCGGGCGCACACCCAAATGCTCCATGGCGAATGCCAACACCGATTGAGCCACCTCCGCGCAGGTCAGCGGATCAATCACGATCCAGCCGGTGTTACCGGAGATCAAGGTCATATTCGCAGCGTCGTAACCGCGGATTTGCCAAATACCTTCGCATACCTTAAAAAGGCCGACGTTATTATTCAGTTGCTCCATGCGCCAAAGACTGGGATTGACGCTGGCGGGGGCCTCGCCGACGATAAAATCGTAGCTTCCTGCATCGAAAGCAATCGCGCCGGAAGCCGTCTTAAACAAGGGCTTTGCCATCATGGCCACCCAACCCTTGGACGCTTCTTGAAAATCGCGCTGATCGCCGATGGGATAACGTTTGGCGACTGCGGCATTTTTGGCGGCGGTCACGTCCGTGGCCGGTTTACGAGAGCGCGGATCTTGGTCCGGGTTTTTCTGGTGATTGCTATGAGAATGGTTTTGGCACATGCCCTATTTCCTGGAATTTAAAATTAGATTATTTCTGCGCGCCTACCGCTCAGCTTGTGACACGGCTCGCAAGCCGCACAATCGAGCGCTCGGGATTCAGAACCTTAAGCCCCCAGATGCCAAGAATCACTAGCAGCAAGCCATTGGCCAACAGCCCGTGCTCAAAGCCGATTGCGATATTGTTGTGCGCTGCCCGTATCATCCAACCGACTGCCGTGGGCGCTATCACTCCGGCGATCCATGCAATCGAATATTCAATCGACAACACGGCACTACGCTGCGCCGGCGGCGCAATCTGAGCCACGATCGCCGGGCCCAGCGAATAGATGATCGGCGTCATCGAAATGGCGATGGCGATCAAAGCCACTTTCCAGCCCGGGACCAGCGTCAGCGTCGACGCCGCGACAAAAACCACACCGCCAATCGCCAGACAACCGCAGGTAAATCCACCCCGAGCAATATGCGACGGCACGCCGCGCACCATCATGCGTTGCGACCATGCCGACAGTGCGAGACTCACCAGCGCAATCACCAGCAACATGCATGCAAAGAGCTGCCCGGCATGGCGCGGTGAGTAACCGAGTCCGTCACTAAGATAGGTCGGCAGCCAGGTGAGTCCCAACGCGAATGACAAGGTTGCCGCAAAATGCAGCGCAATCGTGCAAACCACAGTGCGATCGGTGAGTAGCGTCCGATAAGGAAAGCGCTTGGGCGCCGCCGCTGTCGCTTGCGATACGGTTGCTGCCTGCGGCACAGACCTAAGCCCTTGCGTATCGAGTGTCCCTTCACGCCCGAAGCACAACCATAGAACGGCCCAGGCCAGACCAACGCCACCCAGCAACAGGAAATTGCTGCGCCATCCCCAAGTCTCATTGACGATGGGGATCAGCAAACTCGCCCCGACCATCCCGAGTACACCACCCTGCTGAAATACCGAAACAGGCAGATTGCGCCGCTCGTCGGGAAACCATTTATAGCAAGCGTGAATCGCAATCGGTTGGGCGGGCCCCTCACTGGCGCCGAGCAGAACGCGGCTGACGATCAACACCGCCAGCGAGGAGCTCAATGCAATCGGCAGCTGTACGAGCGCCCACAGTACCGACATCGCGACCAGCAACCAGCGCGTTGACAGGCGGTTCGCGAGAAAGCCGCCGGCAATACAGGTCACCGGGAACAGCAGAAAGAAGCTGCTGGCAAGCAGGCCGTACTGTGCCGGGGACAAGCTGAGTTCCTTCATCAACTGGGTAGCGACCAGACCCAGTGCGACCTTATCGACGAAATTAATCGCCATCAGCACCAGCAACATAGCGGTCATAAACCAAGCCCGCAGCGGTTGAAAATTGGACTGCATGCGTGACATTTTCCTCAAGAGAAACATACTGAAAGCCTAAGTACTTGGTTATGCCAGCAGGACCCCGATCACGTTGCCTTCGAGGCCGCCTTAGGTTCGAGCGCGCGGTTGTTTGCATAGGTCGCACGCAGCGTCTGCTTTTGCACCTTACCCGTCGCGCCCATGGGTAGCTCGGCGATAAACTCGATGGCTTCCGGCAGCCACCACTTCGGCACTCGCGTTGAGAGAAAATCCAGCAACGAGGAGGTGTCGATGGGCGCTTCGGGATACGGCACAACAAACATGCACGGGCGCTCGTCCCATTTCGGATCGGGCACACCAATCACCGCCGCGAGCATCACACCAGGGTGCGCCATCGCCGCATTTTCAAGCTCCACCGAACTGATCCATTCGCCGCCGGACTTGATCACATCTTTGACCCGATCCACGATATGCAGGCTGCCGTCGCTGTCGATGGTGGCGATGTCACCGGTGGCGAACCATCCGTCGACCAGCATCGGTGCATCATGATTGAAATAGGCCGAAGCAATCCACGGACCGCGTACCAGCAATTCGCCGCGCGCTTTACCGTCATGTGGCAGGCGCGCACCGTCCGGCCCGCTAAGCGCAAGTTCGACACCGAACACGGGGCGCCCCTGACGCGCGTTGCGCGCATAACGCTCGGCCGGCGTTTCATCCGGCATGGTCGAAGCCGCAGCGGAAATCGTGCCGAGCGGGCTGGTCTCGGTCATGCCCCATGCTTGACGCACTTCAATGTCGAATTGTTCCGCGAAGGTTTGAATCAGCGCGGCCGGCATGGCTGCTCCGCCGACCACGGAGCGGCGCATGGTGCTGGTGCGCAAACCATGCTTCTGCATATGCTGCGCAAGACTGAGCCAGATCGTCGGAACCCCCGCGGAACAGGTCACCGCCTCACCCTCGATTAATTCGTACAGACTGGCGCCATCGAGCCGTGCGCCGGGCAATATCAGGCGACAGCCATTCAGCAGGCAGACATAAGGAATACCCCAGGCGTTGACATGGAACATCGGTACCACGGGCAGTACCGTGTCCTGATCCGAAAAGCCGACCGCCTGGGAGCTGCCCAGCACCAACGCATGTAATACAGTCGATCGGTGCGAATACAGCACACCCTTCGGGTTCCCTGTGGTGCCCGAGGTGTAGCACAGCGAACTGGCCGAGCGTTCATCGAATTCCGGCCAGTTGAACACATCGCTCGCCGATTCAAGACCTTGTTCGTAATTGGAAACATTAGGCAGTGACGCACTTGTCGTCGAGGTATCGCTCATGGCAACAAAGTGCCGCAACTTGGGACATTGCGGGGCAATGGCTGCCACCAACGCTTGAAATGCAGGATCGAAGAACAGCACGCTAGCACCCGAGTGATTCAACACAAAAGCCAATTGCTGGGCATGCAGCCGAGGATTGCAGGTATGCAGCACCGCACCCAGCCCCGATACCGCATAGTACGCTTCAAGATGTCGGTGGTCATTCCAGGCCAAGGTTGCGACGCGTGCGCCATGAGACACGCCCATTTCGTGCAGCAGATTGGCGAGCTGGCGTGCACGGCGCGCCATCGCGGCGTAGGTATATCGCATCAGCGAGCCGTCCGCATTGCGCGAGACGATTTCAACCTTGCCGTACATCCGTTCGGCATGCTGCAAAATGGCCGAAATCAATAACGGCCGATCCATCATTAAACCTTGCATCTTATCTCCTCAACTCGCCGCCGGACTGGATTCAGGTCACCGGCCGGCGATCCTGTATGACTCGTGCCTCACGTTCTGGAAAGGGTTGCACCGCTTCCGACTAGATCTGGGTGCGGTCAAGGTGAGCGGTTGCGCCGGCCCCGAAGTACCAACGCAATACCGCGCGCTGAACCCAGCCGCCATACGGCGGATGGAACAGATCAACGGGAAACCAGCGGTGCTCTTTGAAAACGGCCTTCGCATGAGACAGTTCGCGAAAACCCTCCTGCCCATGGTAGTTGCCCATACCTGAGGCGCCCGTTCCGCCAAACGGCAGATCGTGATTCATGGCATGCCAACCCCAATCGTTTAGCGTGACGCCACCCGCATATGTTTCGCGCAGCACCCGCTGCTGCTCGATGCGGTCGCGGCCGAACCAATAGAGTGCAAGCGGTCGCGGACCGCTGCGCACGTGATGCAGGGCTTCGGCAAATGAGTCATAGGCGACGATAGGAAGAATCGGTCCAAAAATCTCTTCCTGCGCGATACGCATTTGCGGCGTCACGCCGGTGACGATATGCACCGGAATTTGCCGAGCATGCGCGAAGCCATCTGTCGACTCAGCACAGCAAATGACTTGCGCGCCCCAATCGCGCGCGTCGTCCAGAAGCTGCATCATGCGCTGACGCGCGCGCTCATCGATCAGCGAGGTATAGTGCGCGCCCTCTCCGACGAAATCCTGAAAGGCGCGCATCGCCAAAGCGACAAATTCACCGAGAGATTCGCGCGGCACCAGCGCGTAATCGGGCGCCACGCAAACCTGACCCGCGTTGGTTGTCTTGCCATGCATGATGCGACGCGCGGCACCGCCGAGATCGGCCGAACGCGAGACGAGCGCCGGCGACTTACCGCCCAACTCCAGCGTAACCGGGGTGAGATGATCGGCCGCGGCGCGCATCACCTGCCGCCCGACCTCGGGCGAACCCGTAAACACCAAGTGATCGAATGGCAAGGCGCAGAACTGCTTGGCACATTCGACGTCACCCTCCACCACCACCACACGCGTTTCGTCCAAGACGTCGCGTAGCAAAGCGCGTAATGCCTTGGACGAATGCGGCGCGGATTCCGAAGTTTTGATCATGCAGCGATTTCCTGCCGCAAGCGCCGTCACCAGCGGACCGAGCGCCAGGTAAAACGGAAAATTCCAAGGCACAACAATACCGACAACACCCTTGGGTTGATATTCCACCCAGGCGCGATTCGTGCGAAACAGCAACTCGGTATGGCGGCGCGATGGCCGCATCCAGCGACGTAGATTGCGTAACACATGGTCGATATGCAGCAACGTCGGCAACAGATCGATCAGCATCGTCTCGTCTGCCGCCCGTACGCCGAAATCGGCGTACGCCGCCGCAGCGCATTCCGGTGCATGGCGGCGAATCGCATCGCGCAGACGCCGCAACACATCGCGCCGCTCGCTCAACGACGGATACGGCGCCGCCTCAAAGGCCGCCCGTTGCGTCTCGAACACCGACAAGACACCAAGCTGATAGACCGACGCATCGGGCATGCGGAAAAAATCGGAATGCACTGCATTCATGGCCTTCACCTCTGGAATACGGTGGCGGTGTAGTCCCGGCGCTATGTAGCGTTTGCCTACAAAGTGCTAGCCGCCCCGAATAGATAATCTTAAATATCATTTAAAATGATAATATTGAATATCATTTTAGAAGTCAAGCAAGGGTTTTCCCATGTCCTCCATGCGAAGGCCGCATCCTTCCCGGCTTCCTACGGCTAAGCAATTGGCGAGGGGAATTGGCTTGATGAGCCTGATTGGCTTGATGGGCGGCCGCGACTTTGCTGGGCATAGCACAAGCGCCACCAACAATCCTGACCTTCTTTGTTGCGATGGGGCGAACGCTAGGCCAGCTTAGGCTAAGCCGTTTTCATTGAGGCGTTTCGATTGATGGCCCGACTTAATGTCACGCGGCGCTCGATCACCGCCACGCGGAAATTTAATCCGGGCGCCCGGCTATTTGCATATCGCTGACTATCCGTAGTTGTTCAATCACCCTCTGCGCGGCCGGCGACAAGCTGCGGTCGCGCAGTGCGACGATATTCATCAGTACAGCTAATTCGTCGAATTCCGGCATAGGCAGCACGACCAGTTCACCGCGCTCCAGTTCTTCGCGTACTGCCGCGCGCGTCGACAACAGGATCAAATCGCTGTTGATCACCACTCTTTTAAGCACGTCCACGCTGTCGCAGGCCAGTGCTAAGGTGGGAAAGGCAGCTAAGCGGTTGGATTGCAGGTTGAGCAAGCGCTCCAGAGCCGGTGGCAGGTACGCAGCCGAAGGCAGATGCACGGAGGCAAAGCCATACTGAGCCAAGTGCTTCCTTGCCTGCGCATCGGGACAGGCAGCCAGCGGGTGCCCAGCGCGGTATGCAAGCAGCCAGGATTGACGCGCAAAAGGCGTGATCGATAGTTCACGGTCTTCAGGCAGCATTCTTGAGTCGGCAATAAAGAACTCGATGCGTTCAGCCTTGAGGTGCTCGCCCAAAATTGGCGCATTGTCGATTTCCACCGAAAGCTGTAGCTCCGGGTAATCGCGGGTCACAACAAGCAAGGCCTGACTCAGGAAACTGTGCGCCGGAAATGGCCCGACGCCGAATCTAAGCAAACCGGTTACACCTTTATGCAGCGAACGCATGTCGTGCTCAAAGCCGCTGAGCGAGCGCACGACCTGTTGCGCGCGCTCGATAAATAGACGGCCGGCGGAAGATTTCAAGCTAGTTGTCGCCTCGACGGATAAAATTTATGCAGCCTTTTTCTCCTGGTGAGCAGGGTTTGAGGTCGTGCTGTTTGATTCAG
>Ga0302178_10000786_pt1 | contig 27941 bp, 22 predicted proteins | sample I_Palsa_E1_3_FD_198790 | JGI IMG/M metagenome (GOLD analysis project Ga0302178, IMG submission 198790) | Peat permafrost microbial communities from Stordalen Mire near Abisko, Sweden - I_Palsa_E1_3 | ecosystem: Environmental > Terrestrial > Soil > Palsa > Peat permafrost | place: Sweden... | reverse complement strand
GGCGAGCCCTTCGCCTTCGGGATCCACCGCGCAGCCGACGCCATGCGTGAGCGCCACGACGCCGTCGACATTCGGAAACGGCGCCAGCACTTCAGGATGAATGTCGCGGCGAAAGTGATCGGCAATAGCGCGTGCGACGGTGGCCGAGCAGTTCACCGAAGTCAGCACGCCGATATAGTTGCGCGTGGCGATCCGGCCATCCGCACGCACGATGCCATTAAACGTTGCAGGCGTGGCGGCCATGGACGTGGCTTTCGTATCGGCGCAGAACGCGTAGTCGCGGGCGAATTCGCCCATCGCGACGTTGTGCGTGTGAACATGTTCGCCCGCGGCGATCGGCCGGCTGGCAAAGCCGATGATCTGGCCATAGCGGCGCACCGCCTCACCCTCGGCAATGGCACGCACGGCGACCTTGTGGCCCGGTGGAATCAGGCCTGAGACGGTGACACCTTCGCCGGGCAAGACCGTGCCACCGACCAGTTGGCTGCGCGCGATAACGACATCGTCGCGGCTGTGCAGGCGGATCGCAGGGGGCGGTGTGACAGGGGACGGGCTGACGACGCTCGGGTCGTCGCTGACGGATGGCATGTCGAATCCTTCTCTATGGCGCAGCAAACCGGGGTCGCCGCGTGGCGTGCGCGCGCCGGCAGGGCGTCTTGATTGTCTCCGGGACTGACTATACGACGCCCCATTCCGGCCTGTATAGTGAATTGTTTCCATCCTGTGATCACTTTTACGACTCACATGAAAAATACGCTGAACGTGCTGCTCTCGCGCTTGCGCATGAAGCAGTTGCAACTGCTGATTGCGCTTGACGATCACAAGTCGCTGCACAAGGCGGCTGGCACGATGGCCATGACGCAGTCGGCGGCGAGCAAGGCGCTGCAGGAACTGGAGTCGATGCTGGAAGCGCCGCTTTTCGAGCGTTCGAAGAACGGCATGATCGCCAACCAGTTTGGTCATTGCGTGATCCGCTATGCGCGGCTGATGGCGACGGATCTGACCTCGCTGTGCCAGGACATTGCGGAAATCCGCTCGGGGCGGGGCGGGCGTCTGGCGATCGGCGCGATCATGGGCGCGATTCCGGACGCCGTGGTGCCGGTGCTGAACACGCTGCATGCGAGCCAGCCGAACCTCTCGATCGAGATTGTCGAAGACACGAGCGCGCGCATGCTGCTGCAACTGGACGAGGGGCGGCTGGACCTGGTGATCGGGCGCGCCGCGGTCAGCGCCGATCCTTCCCGATATCAATACCAGTCGCTGGGCGACGAGCCGTTGTCCGTGGTGGTGGGCAACAGCCATCCGCCGATGTCGCGCAAGGACCTGAGCCTGCGCGATCTGGCCGGACACCGCTGGGTAACGTACCCCAGCCATATGCCGCTGCACGCGCTGCTGGAGCGCGAAATGGACCTGGCCGGCATCAGTATGCCCGTCAGTCCGATCTCCACAGCGTCGACTTTCGTGACAGTTGCGCTGCTGCAGCAGGCTGCGGATCTGGTGTCGATTTTGCCGACCGGCATTGCCGAACTGTTCGCGAAGCACAAGATGCTGCGCATCCTGCCGGTCAAGCTGAAGTCGCAGTCACAAACGTTCGGGATTGTGTCGCGCAAGGGTGGCGTGCTGTCTCCGCCTGCCGAGCAGTTCATCCAGCTGTTGCGCGAGCGGAAAGCGGTGGCGTGAGGGGAGGTGGGGCGTGCCGGCGCTTTGGGGAATTCTGACTTGGCGAGCACGGAAACGCTCAATATCTCACTTCGCTTGCTAGGGCGCCATGCCTTGCTGAAAATGGTGTTGCTGGCGCGAGACTGTGGGGTAATTCAGTATCCGTTAGGTTTTCCCGATCCGAGCTAAACTGAGCAGGTTGCGGGCCTGATTTTCGGATGCGTGCCTGCGAGGGAGATGCCGCCATGAATCGGCCACTCGTTCGATTTCCGCTTCGCACAGCCGGCGGTACGTCGGCGTGGAAGTGGTTTAAATGGTCGCTGGTCGCCGCGCTGCTCGTGGCGCTGGCAATCCTGGCAAAGCTTTGCCAGATCGAGATCGAAACCTCCCGCCTGCAGGCGCGCTACCTGTCCGAGCTGACACGTGACGTCGATTTCACGCTCGCAGAGGGTGCGAGCCCTAATATCCGCTTCCCCACCAACGGCCCATACGACGAGCGGCTCGGCTACGCCATGCTGCCGTCGTTCCAGCAACGGCTGAGCGCACGCGGTTTCGTGGTGGCCTCGCAAGCGCGCGACTCCGAGCGCATGCTGTCGCTCGCCGACGACGGTTTGTTCCTGCCGTATCTGGAGAAAGATCAGGCCGGCCTGCAATTGTTCGACGGCACCGGCGCGCCGCTTTTCAACGCGACGTATCCGCACCGGATCTACGGCCGTTTCGAGGCGATTCCGCCCGTTATCGTGAACTCGCTCCTGTTTGTCGAGGACCGTGAGTTACTCGATCCCAACCAGCCGAACCGCAATCCGGCGATCGACTGGGGGCGTTTTGGCCACGCGTTGCTCGATCAGGGCGCGCGGGTGTTCAACCGGCGTCAGTTGCAGCCTGGCGGCAGCACGCTCGCCACCCAGATTGAGAAATTCCGTCACTCGCCGGATGGGCGCACCGCCACGCCGCCGGAGAAGCTGCGGCAAATCGCGTCCGCTTCGGTGCGCGCGTATCTGGACGGACCGCAGACCATGCCGGCGCGGCGCGAAATCGTCGTGCAGTACCTGAATTCGGTGCCGCTGTCGGCGCAACCTGGCGTCGGCGAGATCAACGGCATGGGCGACGGCCTGGCGGCTTGGTATGGGCGTGACTTCGGCGAGGTCAATGCGATTCTGAACGCGCCATCCTCGGCCGACAACCTGACCGAGCAGGCGCTCGCTTTCCGCCAGGTGCTCTCCTTGATGATTGCGCAGCGCGCGCCGTCGTACTTTCTGCATCATGGATACGGCGAGCTCGAACGCATGACGGACAGCTATCTGCGGCTTCTCGCCACGGGAGGCGTCATCTCCACGTCGCTGCGAGACGCGGCGCTCGACGCGCAGATTGCACTGCATCCCACGCCGGTGCGGCAAGCGGATGACTCTTTCATCAGCCGCAAGGCGGTGACCTCGATGCGGGCGCATTTGCTGGACGCGCTTGGTTTGAGAAGCTTCTATGAACTCGACCGGCTCGATCTGCAGGCCACCGGCACGCTCAATAACGCCGTTCAACTGGCGGTGAGCGAACGGCTCGCGGCCGCGGGCACCAAGGACGGCGCGCAGGCGGCAGGGCTTTTCGGGTTCGAAATGCTGCGTCCCGGCGATGACCCCTCGAAGATCACCTACAGCCTGACGCTCTATGAACGCCACGACGGTGCGAACCTCGTGCGGGTGCAGACGGACAGCGTCAACGAACCGTTCGACATCAATTCGGGTGCGCGCCTGAATCTCGGTTCGACGGCGAAGCTGCGCACGGTCATCACGTACCTGCAGATCGTCACCGATCTGCACGACCGGTATGCATCGCTGAGCGTGGCGGACCTGAAGCGTGTGCAACCCGATCCGCAGGACGCGCTGACGCGTTGGGCGCTCGACTATCTGATCAAAACACCGGACCACTCGCTGCAAGCTATGCTTGACGCCGCCGTGGAGAGAAAATACTCGGCCAGCGCGGGCGAAACGTTCTACACCGGTGGCGGTGCGCAGACCTTCACCAATTTCGAGTCGAGCGACAACAGCCAGATTCTGACCGTGCATCGAGCCTTCCAGCACTCGGTGAATCTGGTGTTCGTGCGCCTGATGCGCGATATCGTGCGCTACGAAATGATCCAGACCTCCGGGCCTACGACGCAATGGCTCGACGATCCGGCTGCGCGCCAGATGTATCTGAGCCGTTTCGCCGATCAGGAAAGCCGCGTCTATGTGAAGCGCTTTTACACGAAGTATCACGGCAAGACGCCCGACCAGGCACTGGCGGTGATGCTGCACAGCGTGCACAAATCGCCGCCGAAGATCGCCACGGTATTGCGCAGCGTGGCGCCTAATGGCGCGCAGGGCTGGTTCGACACGCAGATGCGCGAGCAGCTCAAGGGCACGCCGGCTCAGTGGCTCACCGACGACGATCTCGCCAAGCTCTACACGAAGTACGCCATGGACCGCTTCAATCTGAATGACCGCGGTTATATTTCGCGCGTGCATCCGCTGGAACTGTGGCTGGTCAACTATCTGCGCGAGCACCCGGACGCTACCCTCGACCAGGTTCAGGATGCGAGCCACGACGTGCGGGTGTCGACGTATTCGTGGCTCTTCAAGACCCGCTATCACGCCACACAGGATCGCCGCATCAAACGCATGATCGAACTGCACGCGTACGCTGCAATCGGCAAGTCGTGGCAAGCGCTCGGCTATCCGTTTGCCAACCTGACGCCTTCTTATGCGGCGGCGATCGGCGCATCCGGAGACCGGCCGGCGGCGCTCGCGCAACTGATCGGCGTGATCGCGAATGGCGGCGACAAGGTGCCGACCGAAAGCATCGCGCAACTCGATTTCGCCAAAGACACGCCGTACGAAACGCATTTCGTGCGCGCGACGGTACCGCCGCAGGCCCAGTTGTCGCCGCAGATCGTCAACGTCGTGCATGGGATGTTGAGCGATGTCGTGCAGGGCGGCACGGCCAAGCGCCTCGCGGACGGCATGACCTTCCCGGATGGCAAGACGCTGCCGGTGTATGGCAAGACCGGTACCGGAGACCAGCGCTTCGAGGTGTGGGCGAAAGGTGGGCGGCTGATTGAGTCGCGCAAGGTGAATCGCAGCGCGACGTTCGTGTTCATCATGGGTGACCGGTTCTACGGCACGCTGACGGCGTATGTTCACGAGCCTTATGCGGCGCACTATGACTTCACGAGTGCGATGTCGGTGCAATTGCTGAAATCGCTTGCGCCGGTGTTGCAGCCGCTGGTTGAGCAACCGAAGGCGCCTGCTGCGCCGGGTGGTGGGGCTGGGGTGAAGCAGAGTTGAGGAGGGGGCCAACAGAACCGTAACGGCGTCGATGGGCGTTATGAAGTAACGTCTTGTCGCGCACCACCTTAGGCGTGTGTCGCAGCCTTGGCCGTCAATTCCATACCCAGCGCTTTCATGACCGCCAGTGTCGTCTTCAGGGTGGGATTGCCGCGCTCACTGAACGTCCGGTAAAGCTGCTCGCGCGAGAGCCCGGTTTGCCCGGCAATCTGCGCCATGCCTTTCGCACGGGCCACCACGCCCAGCGCGTGGGCAATGTAGGCCGCATCGTTCGTCGCGAACGCCTCGGCCATGAACACCGCCATCGCTTCCTCGCTGGCCAGATCCTCAGCGGGATCATAGGTTGTCAACTTTTCAGTCATTTCATTCCCTCCATTCATCCGCCAGCCGCCTGGCTTCGAGGATGTCCTTCGCCTGACCGTTCTTCGTACCGCCGCAAAGCAGCACAATGATCGTATTTCCCCGCCGCTGGAAGTAAATGCGGTAACCCGGACCATAATGGATACGCAATTCGCTTACCCCCTGTCCGACGGCATCCCCCGCATGGCCAAATGCCAACCGGTCCAGCCGCGATGCAATCACTGCGCGCGCTCGCTCATCCTTGAGGCGCATGCGCCATTTCCGGAAGGCTTCCGTTTGCTTTAACTCGATCATTATAAACCAAACTGTATTTTATAAACTACGAATGCGTTTAACTCGTGGACCGCGCCACTTTGCATACGTCACGTGAGGTCCGTCGCGTCGGTCTGGCTTATCGAGCCACGACCGCAAACCGTGGTCTGTCCGGTTTCCTTTTCCATTGCTGTAGCGGTTTGCTCGACACCGACGAGCATCCCGCGCATCCGACTAAATACCACCAGGAAGTTCATGATCGTTTCAAGTTGGTTATGCGAAACAATCCGGTTTCGTAATCTAGCGGTGATTCACACTTTGTCGTCGTTTGGAGAGGTAAAGAATTGTGAAAAGACGCGTCCGTACAACGCTGACGGCAGATTCAGAGTTTTCTTGTTTCGGCGAACAGAGGAGAGGTAGTAAGCCTCGGCATCGAGGCTGCAGTCGGACGGATCGCGCGTTGCGCGCTTCCTACAGATGGGCAAGTGAAAAAGCCAGGTTAAGTTCGTTCTCGCGGATGGACCGAACGATTTAACTCAATACCCCGCCTCCGTAGCCGGCTTAAGAAACAACTCATGCACCGGCGCAAAATGCGCATAGAGCGGCAAAATCGCGCCGCCCATCGCGCGGGCGTCTGCGCCGATGGTGCCTTCCAGCAGTTGCGGACGCACCATGCCTTCCCATTCGAAACCATCCAGCACACGCTCAGTACGGCGAATGATTTCACGCACCAGTTGACGGTCGAGTTCTCCGTCTATCACCGCCGCTTCGAGATCGAGCAAGGCGGTCGCGTTGATGAGCGCGCCGGCAATCGCCGGGCACGCGGTATCCAGCCACTGTTCGGTCAAACGCCACCACTCCGGCGACAACGCACGATGATCGTGCGCGGCGGCAGCCGGCGCTCCCGCGTCGCTGAGTAGCCGCTCCAACACAAAACCAGATGCCGCATGGAGCAGTTGACGCGCCGCTTTGGATTCCGTTTGAACGCCCGCTTGATGCCCCGTGCCACTGCCTGCAAGCGGAATCGAGCCTACGGCGCCTGCGTTATTGTGCGGGCCGCCATGCAGCCGGCCGTCGATCACGAGGCCACCGCCGATGAACGTCCCGACGAACAGATAGAGAAAGTTATGGATGCCACGCCCTTGGCCCATTACGAGTTCGGCGGCGCAGGCAGCGGTGGTGTCTTTGGCGAACTCGACGGGCAGGCCGGTCATGGCGGCGATGCGGGCGCGGATGTCGATGTCGTGCCACGCTTCAAGCGCCTCCGGCGGCGCGCCCAGAAAATCGCGCCAGCCGCCCAGCCATAAAGGCGCGGCCACGCCCACGCCGACCACCTGTTTAGCTCGCGCTCCCAGCGTTTCGTTGACCCGTGCCAGCTTGCTCTCGAGCGCGGGAAACAGCACCCGCGGATCGGGATACGCGTACTCGAGCACATCGCGACTGCACACGTGCCCTACGAAATCCATGGCGAGCACGTCAAGGCTGCGGCGCCCGACCTTGATACCGATCGTGTAGGCGCCTTCGGGCCGCAACGCAATCGGCACCGACGGCTGCCCAATGCGCCCCCGCACGCGCGGCTGCCGCGCGAGCAAACCGTCGTCGATCAGACGGTCGACGATCATCGAAACGGTCTGCATGGACAGGCGCGTCAGACGGCCGACGTCGGCTTTCGCGAGCGGACCATGCAAGCGGATTGCCTGCAGCACGATCCGTTCGTTGAATTGCCGCATGCCGACCTGATTCGAGCCGACCGTGCGTTTGAGTGGCGAGCGGGTGCCGGTGGTATCCATCGTGACCGCCCGTCAGCAGGGTACGTGCATCATGCGATGGCCTTGACGTCCGCTTCCTTGGCGCCGGTCATGATGGCGACCGCCTCGGACATGTGAATGTCCTTGGTGTTGACGAGTGCCGCGCGCCGTCCGAGCCGCTGGATGTGAATGCGATCGGCAATCTCGAACACGTGCGGCATGTTGTGGCTGATCAGGATCACGGGCAGGCCACGGTCGCGCACGCGCCGGATCAATTCGAGCACCATGTTGCCTTCCTTCACGCCGAGTGCCGCGGTCGGCTCGTCGAGAATCACGACATGGCGCGCAAACGCAGCGCTACGCGCAACCGCGACGCCCTGGCGCTGACCGCCTGAAAGCGTTTCGACGGCCTGGCGCATCGAACGGATGCCGATCTGCAGGCCCTTCATATGCGCAGTCGCTTCTTCCAGCATGCGGCGCTTGTCGATCATCTTGAAGATCGAACCGCGCCAGCCGGGTTTGACCAACTCGCGGGCCAGAAACAAGTTTTCGGCGATGCTCATGGCCGGCGCCACCGCAAGGTCCTGATACACGGTTTCGATGCCTTGTTCGCGTGCATCGAGCGGGCTGCGGAATTTGACCGGCTTGCCGTCGAGCAGAATCTCGCCTTCATCGGGCACGGTCGCACCGGAGAGCGCCTTGATCAGCGATGACTTGCCGGCGCCGTTATCGCCGATCACGGCCATGATTTCGCCGGGCATGACTTCGAAGTCGCAGCCGTCGAGGGCCGTGACCTGGCCATAGCGCTTGATGAGTCCACGTGCCTGCAGGACAGGCGTTGCAGTAGCAGCAGTTTGGGGTGTAGACATGACAGGCTCCTGGTGGATCATCGAGCGCCGCGGTGGGACAGCTTGTCGGCAGCGACGGCGAGAATCACCAGCATGCCGGTGATCAACACCTGATACACCGACGACACGCCGATCAACGTCAAGCCGTTGCGAAACACGCCGACGATCAGCGCGCCAAGCAACGTGCCGACAATGGATCCTCGCCCGCCAAAGAGACTGGTGCCGCCAAGCACCACAGCGGTAATGCTGTCGAGGTTTTCGGTTTGCCCTGCTTGCGGATCGCCCACACCCGTGCGCGAGACCGACAACAGTGCAGCGATGCCGTAGATCGCTCCTGCCAACGTGTAGACAGTGAGCAGGATGCGCGTCGACGACAGGCCCATCAGGCGCGCTGCTTCAGCGTTATTGCCGAGCGCGTAAAGATGCCGGCCGGGCACGGTGTCGCGCAACACGAACCAGGTGGCCAGATACATCAGCAGCGTCAGCACGGTACCGTAGGTTACCTGGGCAGGGCCGATGCTGAAGGTGTTGCCGAGGAACATGATCGCGTCGGGCAGGTTCGATACGCTCTCTGCATTCGAGTAAATCTGCGTCAGCGCGAAGGCAATGTTCAGCGTGCCGAGCGTAACGATGAATGCAGGCAGTTTGATGCGCGTGATCAGGACCCCGTTGAGCGCGCCGAACAGGGCGCTCGCACCAATGCCGCAGACAATCGCGAGGACCGGCGGCACCCCGAGGTTGACCGCAAACTTGGTCATGATGATCGAGCCGAACGCCATTACCATGCCGCAGGACAGATCGATGCCGCCTGTCAACACAATCAGCGTCTGGCCGATCGCAATGACGGCGACGACCATGGTCTGCTGAAGGATCAGCGAGAGGTTCTGGAACGACAGGAAGCGGTTGCTCTGCGAGATGAAAAACGCACAGGCAAGCACGAGCGCAATGAGCGGACCGACTTCAGCGAGCGAAGGCAGCCGCTCGGAAAAAGGCCGGTGGCCGCCAGCCGGGGCAGAGGGAGTCGACATGATGTGTTTCCTCGATGCTAGAGCGTGGCTCAGGGGCCACGCGGCAAATCCGTGGGAGACCCATGGGCGGGTCTCCCAGATGCTTAGGAAGGCTTATTGCCCCCAGCAGTTGGCCAGACCGAACGTGGTGTCCTTGCTGTCCACGCCGTTCATCGCCTTGTCGGTGATCAGCGTTACGCCGGTGTCTTTGTAGCCCGAGACCTTCTTGCCCGTCTTCGCATACTCGGCGCCGGCATCGACGCCAAGCGAGGCCATCTTCAGCGGATACTGCTGCGACGTCGCGGCAATGGCGCCGGCCTTGACGTTACGCACGCCTTCACAGCCGCCGTCGATCGACACGATCATCACGTCCTTGTCCTTGCCTGCCGCTTTGAGCGCGCGATACGCACCTGCTGCAGCCGGCTCGTTGATCGTGTAGACCACATTGATGTCCGGCGACTTCTGCAAGCAGTTTTCCATCGCCGTCTGTCCCTTCGACTGATCGCCGCGCGTGTCCTGGCTGCAGACGATGGCCGGGTCGCCTTCCTTGACCCCGAAGCCTTGCAGGAAACCGTTATGACGCAGCACACCCACCGACACGCCCGGCGCCAGATCGAGCGTGGCGATCTTCGCCGGCTTGCTGCCTAGCGCCGCCTTCGCGTACTGGCCGATGAGGACGCCGGCCTTGAAGTTGTCGGTGGCGAAGAGGGCATCCGTCGCGTCTTGCGGTTCGGTCGGCGTATCGAGCGCGATCACCATCACGCCGGCGGCGCGGGCTTTCTTGATGCTCGGCACGATGGCCTTGGTATCGCTCGGCGTAATCAGAATCGCCTTGGCGCCCGCCGTCATCATGTTTTCGATCGCGGTGACCTGGCTCGCGTTGTCGCCGTCGAACTTGCCGGCGGCGGTCAGCAACTTGACGCCATCCTTCTGCGCGGCGGCTTCTGCGCCTTGCTTCATCTTCACGAAGAACGGATTCGTGTCGGTCTTGGTAATCAGACCGACGACGGCCTGGTCGGCGGCCTGGGTGGCGCTGGCGCACCATACGGCGGATGCCGCGATGCACAGCGTGACGATGCGACGGGCGACGGGATGCCTGCGGGATTTCAGATTCATGGGGACGCTCCTCCGGATAATTGACAACGACGTTTTGGACTGCGGTCGATTCAATAGCTATTGAGCGCTGAGTGCGCCTCTCGTAGCCCGCTGGCTGCGTTGGATCACGCAAGGCGGGCTGGGTTTAGATTAAATCACTTTGGTTTATTTAGTACAGCAGGGCAGGCGGGCAGAGTCAAGGCCGGGAATTGGTGCGACGCGGTTCGCGCGGGTCGTCTGGATTGCCCTTAGCGGTATGGCTGGAGCGGTGTTGGCGGGATTGGTGCGGCGCGGGAAGAGTGCTCGGGGATTGGGGTAAGTCTGGAGGCGAGAGAGCGGCTTCTGATTTAATTACAGTGTTATTTGTATGTAAGAAATAAGTATTTGAGCGCTGTGTCCAAGAAATTTGTTTTGTTTTGTTGCGCCGCGGCATGACAGGTCTATAATAGGGTTATTACCTAGGTAGTTAACCCTAGCCTGACTTGGAGCTTGCCATGAGCCACATCACCACGACTTCTACCCCCGCCGCTAACCGCTGGCTTGCCCGTCTTGCAGCCGTCGCTCGCCACGCACTGCAACTGCATCTGCAAACGTGCGCCATCGTCGCTGAAGCGCATCGCCGCCCGCATTAAGCTTCACTTCTCCGTTGCCTCTCGCGCCGCTAGCGCTACAGAGAGGCCGTCGAAGGCTTAAAGGTCCAACACAACCGTGGACTCTTCGCCTGCGCCAGTCCGCGCAGGTATCGCACAGCAAATCAGTGCATGACCCGGCTCGATCTCGGCGTCGGTCGGCACGGGGTAACTCACCTCGCCTGAAAGCACGCGCGTCGAACAGGTTCCGCAGTAGCCGGATCTGCACATGGACGGCGGCGTCAGGCCGTTCGCTTCGGCGAAGTCAAGAAGGTTTCCATCCTCCTTCGACCACATCGCGTCGCGCCCGGTCTTCATAAACACGACTTTCGATAACTGCGCAGTGTCTTGCGGCACCGCAGACGGCTGCGTGATCGCGGCGATCGGAGCAACTGCAGCGACCGCGGCAACCGCGTCGCTCGCGCCACGCTTGACGCTCGCCGGTCCGAACGCCTCGAAGCGAATCCGTTCGTCCGCGATATTCAGTGCGCGCAGTCCGTTATAAAGGTCCTGCATAAACGCGCCGGGACCGCACAGATAAAAGTCATAGTCGCCGAACGGCAGCACGCGCTTGAGAAAATCAACGTCGACTCTTCCAACGGACTGCGAAGCAATCGTGCTGGCAGACTCGGTGGGCTGACTGTTACGCAAATAGACAGACAGGTTGGGGTGCGACTGCTCAGCCGCACTTAATACATCGGCAAACGGATGCTCGTTGGAGCGGCGCGCGCCGTGAATGAAATAGATGTGCTCGGGCTGCGGTTGTCCTTGGGTGTCCGCAAGCAGGGTATTCAACATCGCGATCATCGGCGTAATGCCAATACCCGCAGACAGCAGAACAACCGGGCGTCGATTGCTGCGCTCCAGCTTGAACGCGCCATCCGGCACCTTCGCATCGATTTCCATTCCGGGCTTGATCTGCTCATGCAGCCACGCGGATGCCGCGCCTTCGCGTTTGACGGTAATGCGATAGTGCCGGCCGTGATGCGCGTCGGACAGCGTATAGGTTCGAATCAGCGGCGCGGCGAGCCCAGGCACCTGCAAGCGGATGGGCAGAAACTGGCCGGGTTCGAAGTGGGGTAGCGCGGCTCCGTCGACCGATTGCAGATAGAACGAGCGCGCCGACGGCGTTTCGTCCCGGACGTCGACCACTTTCAGCTTACGCCAGCCGCCTGAAGCGGAAGGCGAGGCCGAAACGGGACCCGAAACGGACGCCGAAGCCACCGCCCCTTGCATTTGCCAGCTTCCCATCCTGGCAAGCTGCGGCGCGTATTGCACCGCAGACCAGCGAAACGGCAACGTGCGCGGACTGCGTCGAACCTCGCGGACATGAAAGCGCATAAGCCGCTCGGCGCCTTCAAACGATGCAAGCTCCGCACCTTCCCAGATGATCTCGGCATCCACGGCGAGATACAGCATATCGCCGGTTTCGAAGTCGATCACCAGCAAACCTGCACGCGGGTCCTGGTTCAGGTTGCCAATCGTGTTGAAGAACAGATTGCCGCTGAAATCTGGCGTGGTCAGCGTGTTCGCGTCGTCAACGCGAATGAAACCGGGCTTGCCGCCCCGATGCGATACATCCGCACCGCGCGCGAGGCCAGCATCGCTGGATGCGTTGGCGGTAGCAATAAAGAATGTGTCGGCACGCGCAAGCAGTGCGCGGTCAGCGTCACTAAGTGCGGACGACAATTCCTGCGGCGCGCTTTCTTCAGGTTCGGATGCGACGAAGGTGGGCGTGCGGCTCTGAATGTACTTCGCACAGTTGCCGAAGCTCTGACTGACGCTGACCGACAGCACGCCGTCATCCATGGCGGTGATCACGCCATTGACGCGATTGCGCCGCCGCGTGGCTGGCTGGATTCCCAGCCCGCCGATCAGCGCGCCGACTTGCCACGTTGCGGCGAGCGGATCGCCTGGCAGACCTCGTCCGGCAATGCGCAGGGTCCGCTCATCCGGCGTCGACACAAAACCAGGCTCACCGACACGCAGCGTGGCCCACGGTTGTCCACTTGCGTCGAGTCCACTCAGCACCATGAACGGCTGTTCCGCAAAAAACAGCCGATGCTGCGGTGGCATGTAGTCACGAATCCCGCGGCGTGCATCGACGTTCATCCGCTCCCGCACGCCGGCGCGCTCCTGCGCAGCGAGTTCGCCCACATGAAAGGGTGATTCGGCGGCGCGCCAGCCAGGCGCAGGAGCGGGCGTTGACATGATGGACTCCCGTGAGTGGAGCGGTGATGAGAGCGGGCAGCGGCTAGGCTATTCAGCCTCAGCGAGCAGCCCGGCTTTGCTGGCTGGCATCGGCAGGAAGCGCGGCAGCGCTTCGACTCGCTTGAGCCATGCGCGAATATGCGGGTACGGTTCGAGCGAGATGCCGCCTTCGGGCGCATGGGCGATATACGAATGGGCGGCAATGTCGGCAATTGTTGGTGTCTGACCAATCGCGAACGGCTTGTCGCGGAACTCGTCGTCGAGGACCTTAAAGAGGTTCACAGCAATGTCTTGCGCGGTTTCGAGGTGGCGCGGCGCCCCGAACAGCGTGACGAGACGCGCCGCGCACGGTCCGTAGGCAATCTTGCCGGCGGTAAGCGAGAGCCAGCGTTGCACGGCGGCCGCGCCGAGCGGATCGTCGGGCAGCCAGGACGAATCGCCATATTTGCGTGCGAGGTAGACCAGGATCGCATTCGAGTCGCTCAAAACCACGTCCCCGTCTTCGATCACCGGCACTTCGCCAAACGGATTGAGCGCCAGGTGCGCGGGCTTGCGGTTATCGCCGGCCGCCATATTGAGCTCGATCGTGGTGAACGGCAGGTCGAGCAGCGTCAGAAACAGTTTGACGCGATGGCCGTGGCCGGACAGCAAGGTGGTATGCAGCCGGATGGGGTGGGCGGACTTGGAAGCGGACATGGAATGCGCCTTTGAAGCAAAAGGGATGATCGGTAGGTTCAGGTAGCTTATGCCTCGCCGAATGAACTGAGAAGACGGATAATCGTGGTTACTCTATCCTCTCAAAGTGGACAATCGAATGGCTAGCGCGAGCGATGTGAACCTCAACCGGCTGGCGGTTTTCGCGGCGGTAATCGAGGCGGGTTCTCTGACGGCGGCGGCCAACCGGCTTGGGATCGCGAAGACCATGGTCAGCACGCACATGCAGCGGCTCGAAGCGGAAGTGGGGGCCAGCCTGCTGGTGCGCACCACCCGGCGCGTCACCGTCACGGAGGCGGGCAGGGCGTTCTACGAAGCGAGCCGGCTCATCCTGAGCATTGCCGACGCGGCGCTCCAGGCGGTCGAACAGGGCGGTACCGCGTTGCGGGGTACGCTACGCGTCGCCACACCGGTCGATTACGGCACGATCGTAGTCGCACCCGTGCTGGTGGCCATGCGGCAACAGCATCCAGAACTCAACATCGAACTCGTGTCGAACGACCGTCTGGTGAATCTGCTCACAGAGGGTATCGATGTCACGATCCGGGTGGGGCGGCTGGCCGATTCGAGCCATCGCGCGGTAAAAGTCGCCAACTACTCGCGCTGGCTCGTCGCCAGTCCTGCGTTTGTGGAGGCGTGGGGCACACCGTCTACGCTTGGGGCGTTGGCGGCGTTGCCGTACGTCGGCATGGCGGTGTTGGTCAAGCCGCTGTCGGTTTCTTTGGAAAACGCCCGAGGCCGGAAGCAGACCGTGCGCTTCAAGGCGGGTTTTCTTGCGGACACCGCCCCGGCATGCCGGGCGGCGACCCTCGCGGGCGGCGGCATCGCGGCGCTGACGGACTTTTCGATCGGCGAGGATGTCGCAGAGGGACGGCTGGTCCGCCTGCTGCCGGAGTGGTCCACCGCGCCAGCAGGCATTCATGCGTTATTCCCGTCGGCGCGGTATCCGGCACCCAAGGTGCGCGTGTTTATCGATGCGCTCAAGGCGCATCTCGGTACCGAGGCGGCTTAATCGATCAGCAGGCTGCGCCGGGCAACGCGCGCAGCGCGCTCCCTGGGCTCAGTAACTGTCTCCCCACTTGTCCGTCAATGCGGCGCGTAGTACTTCTTCCACGGTGGCGATGACGGCATTGGCCTGCGTCTCGTGGTCCGCTCCAGGACGATAGTGTGCGAACAAAACCTGCTGACCGAGCACGCCGCCCAGCCACTCCAGCGCGGCCAGATCCTCGGAGCACAGCAATAAGTGGCTGTCGCGCGGGAGGGGATCGATGGCCTGTTCCAAGGCGTTTTCCGATCCACGCGCATGGGCCTGACCATGCGCGTGTTCGCGTGACGCCAGCCATTCGCCATGTGTCGCGGCAGGATCGATCAGGTGTAGCCATGCGACCTGTGGTGCGTTTCCGAGGCGCGTGGACAACGCCTGCTCGAAGGTGTTCTCCACCGACGCGTCGGTGACGATGCAGACTTGCGTGAGGCGCGACGGCTCCCGATGCCAAAGCCAACGCGAGGGGTGTGATTCAACACGGGGTTGCATAACGTTCTCCGTTGACGCTCAAGCTCGTGGATTACCGTCAACGTTCCTGTCAACCGTTGCGGAACAGGAAGCTATAGGCGCTTAACGCCGGCACGCCGCCCAGGTGGGCATACAGCACCTTTGAACCGGCAGGAAACTCGCCAAGCCGTACCTTGTCGATCATGCCGTGCATCGACTTGCCTTCGTAGACGGGATCGGTCAGCATGCCTTCGAATTTTGCGCAAAGGCGGATGGCTTCCATCGTGCCGTCATTCGGCAGACCGTATTCCGGGCCGCCGTAGCGTTCATCAAGGACGATGTCCTTCGCGACGATGTCGCGTCCCAGTTCGACCTGCTCGGCCGTTTGCTTCGCAATCCGGAATATCTGGTCGCGCGTTTGTGCGGGCTTGGCCGACGCATCGATACCGATCACCCGGTCGGCGCGGCCATCTGCGGCGAACCCTACTACCATGCCTGCTTGCGTGCTGCCGGTCACCGAGCACACAACGATGTAGTCGAACTTGAAGCCGAGTTCCGCTTCCTGCTGCCGGACCTCCTCCGCAAAGCCCACAAAGCCGAGGCCGCCCAACGGATGATCCGAGCATCCGGCCGGAATCGCGTAAGGCTTGCCGCCTGCCGCGCGCACGCTTTCCAGCGCGTCTTCCCAGCTTTTGCGAAAGCCAATATCGAAACCGTCGGCCACGAGCCGCACATCCGCGCCCATGATGCGTGACATCTGGATGTTGCCCACGCGGTCATACACCGCATCCGAGTAGTTCACCCAGTTTTCCTGCACGAGCACGCATTTCATCCCGAGATGCGCTGCCACGGCTGCCACCTGGCGCGTTTGATTCGACTGGATCCCGCCGATGGACACCAGCGTATCGCAGCCCTGTGCCAACGCTTCGGGAATCAGGTATTCGAGCTTGCGCGTCTTGTTGCCACCGAACGCCAGCCCGCTGTTGCAGTCTTCGCGTTTCGCAAATAGCTCGACTTTGCCGCCGAGGTGCTGACTCAGGCGCCGCAGGGGTTGGATGGGCGTGGGGCCGAAGGTGAGCGAATGGCGCGGGAATTTCTTGAGGTTCATGTGAGGCTCCGGTGATGAAGAGAGTCCCAGCACCCCGTTACCCTGAGCGGTCGACACGCGTTGGGCTCGTGGCCGATGCTGCGATGAAGAGTATGGTAAGAAAATATCGAAGAAATGAGGTTGCAAAAATATTGGCTAATTTGGCCTTTAAGTAGGTGAGTGGTATTTTTGGCCTTTATTTACTTTGTGTGGAATGCCATGCCCGCAAGAAAATTTCGTGCGTCTGCTCCGGAGACGGCCGCCAGTCAAGCCAGTCAAGCCCGGAGATCGATCGCGTCGACCGGGCCATCCTGCGCCAGTTGCAACGCGATGCGTCGATCTCCAACGTGGCGCTCGCGGCCAAGGTGAATCTCAGCGCGCCGGCCTGTCTGCGGCGGGTTGAACGTCTCAAGGAAATGGGCCTGATACGCGGCGTGGTGGCGCTGCTCAACGCCAAGGCGCTCGAAGCCGGCATGCTGGTGATGATCGGCGTGGTGCTCGACCGTTCGACGCCGGAGTCCTTTGCCGACTTCGAAAAGGCCGCGCAGAAGGTGTCCGGCTGTATGGAGTGTCACGTCGTGACGGGGGAGTTCGATTACTTCATGCTGGTGCGCACGAGAGACAGCGATAGCTTCAACCGCTTGCATGCCGAGCAGTTGCTTTACCTGCCGGGAGTGCGGCAGATCCGCAGCTTTGTCGTGCTTAAAGAGATTCTTTCGACGACGAGCATTCCTGTTTAGCAGCCGCTGGTGCCGGTTATGAACCGGCGCGCTTCACTGCCAGTCCGTCGCGACGTCATCCGGATCGACCAGCGTCAGTCCTGACGCCGGCAGCGGCAGCGCCGTCTTGTAGCGCACCTGTTTGAGCGCAAAGCTGGAACGGATGTTGGAAACGCCCGGTATTTTCGTCAGATGTTCGAGGATGAAGCGCTCGAGCGTCGGCATGTCCGGCATGACGACACGCAACAGATAGTCGGCATCGCCCGTCATCAGATAACACTCCATCACTTCAGGCCGCTCCGAGATGGCCTGCTCGAAGCGCTGCAGCGCGTCCTCCACCTGCTTTTCCAGGCTCACCTGAATAAACACGTTGATCCGCAGCCCCAACGGCTCGGGATTGAGCAACGTCACCTGCTGCTTGAACAGGCCGAGCTTCTCGAGGGCGCGCACGCGATTGAAGCAGGGCGTTGGCGACAGGTTGACCGCGCGCGCCAGCTCGGAATTGGTGATGCGGGCGTTTTTCTGCAACTGGCTAAGGATCTCGATATCGATGCGGTCGAGCCGTTTCGGCGGCGTTGTCATAGATGAAAGATTCCGGAAATGGAGGTGTCTACAGAATAAATACACTATCCAGACTGGGAATGGCAAGCAAATGAGAGGCCTATTTTGCAGGTTGATGGTTACCATGGAGTTAATCGTTTTTGAACCGGATGCCTCCTTGCAGGAGTGGTGCCATGACGGATTTGTCGAGCGGTACAGTGCAGTTGGGCGCTCTTGAGCGCGGTCGGGAAGACAGCGATCCCGAGGAAACAGCCGAGTGGCTGGAGGCGCTGGATGCGGTCGTGTCGCACGTTGGCCGTGAGCGCGCGCAGTTCCTGTTCGACCGGCTGGCGGCACATGCGCAGTCGCTGGGCGTCGAGTCGCCCGGTGCGCGTATCACGCCTTACGTCAACACTATCAGCTTCGACCAGCAGCCGCGCTATCCGGGCAATTTCGAACTCGAAGAGCGGCTCGCCGCGGCGCTGCGCTGGAACGCTTTGGCGATGGTGGTGCGAGCCAACAAGGCGTACGGCGAGCTCGGTGGACACATTGCGAGCTATGCGTCGGCGGCAGATCTGTTCGAGGTGGGCTTCAATCACTTCTTCCGGGCGGCTGCGCCGGATGCGGGCGAGGGCACCGGCGGCGATCTCGTCTACTTTCAGCCGCACTCGTCACCGGGTGTGTATGCGCGAGCGTATCTCGAAGGATTCCTGAACGAAGAGAACCTGCAGCACTACCGGCGCGAAATCGCTGGGCCGGGTTTGTGTTCGTATCCGCATCCGTGGCTGATGCCGGACTTCTGGCAGTTTCCGACCGGCTCGATGGGCATTGGGCCGATCAACTCGATTTATCAGGCGCGCTTCATGCGCTATCTGCAAAACCGCGGCCTCGCGCAAACGGAAGGCCGCAAAGTGTGGGGCTTTTTCGGCGATGGCGAAATGGACGAGCCGGAGTCGATGGGCGCGTTGTCGCTCGCCGCACGCGAAGGGCTCGACAATCTCTTCTTCGTGATCAACTGCAACCTGCAGCGGCTCGACGGCCCGGTGCGCAGCAACGGCCGCATCATCGACGAACTGGAGGCGCACTTCAGCGGCGCCGGCTGGAACGTGATCAAGGTGGTGTGGGGTTCGGACTGGGATGCGCTGTTTGCACGCGATAGCACCGGCGCATTGGCACGAGCCTTCGCCCACACGGTGGACGGTCAGTTCCAGACCTTTTCGGCGAATGACGGCGCGTACAACCGCGAGCGCTTCTTCGGCCAGAACGCCGAACTCGCGGCGCTGGCCGCGCAACTGAGCGACGAGGAGATCGACCGCCTGCGCCGCGGCGGCCACGACGTGCGCAAGCTGCATGCGGCCTATGCAAAAGCGCTGGCGCATCGCGGCCAGCCCACCGTGATCCTTGCGAAGACCATGAAGGGCTTCGGCATGGGCACGTCGGGGCAGGGCAGGATGACAACCCATCAGCAAAAGAAGCTCGATTTCGACGACCTGAAAGCATTCCGCGATCGCTTCCGCTTGCCGATTTCAGACGAAGACGTCGAGCAGGTCAAGTTTTATAAGCCAGCAGAAAACAGCCCGGAAATGCAGTACCTGCATGCGCGCCGGGCTGCCCTGGGAGGCTATCTGCCCAGAAGGCGGAGCGTGGCGGCGAAGGGACTGACCGTTCCTTCGCCGCACGCCTGGGGACAATTCGCGCTGGAAGCGAACGGACGGGAGATGTCCACGACGATGGCGCTGGTGCGCATGCTCACCGCGCTGTTGAAGGATGGGGAAATCGGCCAGCGCGTGGTACCGATTGTCGCCGATGAGGCGCGCACCTTCGGCATGGCGAACATGTTCCGCCAGGTTGGCATTTATTCGCCGCTCGGACAGTTGTACGAGCCCGAAGACCTTGGATCGATGCTGTATTATCGTGAGGATACCAAAGGACAGATTCTCGAAGAGGGGATTTCGGAGGCGGGCGCAGTGTCGTCGTGGATCGCGGCGGCGACCTCGTATAGCGTGCACAACCTGCCGATGCTGCCGTTCTACATCTACTACTCGATGTTCGGTTTTCAGCGGATCGGCGACATTATCTGGGCTGCCGCCGATCAACGCGCACGTGGCTTCCTGATCGGCGCGACCTCAGGCAAAACCACGCTGGGCGGCGAAGGCCTGCAGCATCAGGACGGCAGCAGTCATCTCGCGGCCTCGACGATTCCGAATTGCCGTGCCTATGATCCGGCGTTCGCGTATGAAGTGGCGGCGATTGTCGACGAGGGCATGCGGGAGATGGTCGAGCAGCAGCGCGATGTGTTCTATTACGTCACCGTGATGAACGAGAACTATGCGCAGCCCTCGGCGCCTGAGGGCGATTTGCAACGGGTGCGCGAGGGGATTCTGAAGGGGATTTATCCACTGCCTTCTGATTCGGGCGAAGCGGCGCGCGTGCAACTGCTCGGCGCTGGGGCCATTCTCGGCGAGGTGATCGCCGCGCAGACGATGCTGAAGGACGATTGGGGTGTAGAGGCAGCGGTTTGGAGCGTGACGAGTTTTACCGAGTTGCAGCGTGACGGGATGGCGGCTGAGCGGATTTCGAGGCTTGGTGGAGTGGGTTCAGCGCCGTATGTCACGTCGGTGCTTGGGGCATCGAAGGGTCCTGTGGTTGCCGCGACCGATTATGTGCGGGCGGTGCCGGAGCTGATTCGGGCTTATGTGCCGCGACGTTATGTGACGCTTGGCACCGATGGCTTCGGCCGCAGCGACACACGAGCCGCGCTGCGTGAGTTCTTTGAAGTGGATCGGGCGTCGATTGTGGTTGCGGCATTGAAGGCGCTGGTCGATGACGGAGAGCTTGAAGCGAAGGTGCTTGCAGACGCGCTGGCGCGATATGGAAAAGGTAGCAGTGATCGCGGAGCGTCTTGGGAGCGGTAAGCGCGCTCGGCCATCCATCATCCGAGCCCGGCCGCTTGTGCGATCAGCAGCAACCCTGAGCCGACGACGATCGCGCCGATCGCTCGCGCCACGCGTTCGCCGGCGGGTGCGAGACGTTCGACGGTGACGGCTGCGGTGACGGCCGCCATTGCGCGCAGGTCCATGACTCCGATGACGAGCAGGATTGCCGTCAGACCGGCGCAGCAACAGCCGCAGCGCATGCCGAGCCGCAGGCCGTATTGCCAGGCCGCAGCGGCGTTCGAGGGCAACGTAAAGCCGCACCCTGACGCCTTGCGGCAGCAGGCAAGATGACGGGCCTTCCACGCCGTGAATTGCAGCGCGCCGGCGGCGAGGACGACCGTGGCGGCGGCTGGAGCGGCGCGTGCCAGCGCCGGCCATTGCATTTCGAGGGGCGCGAGCACCACACCGAGCGCAAAGGCGGCCACGCCGAACGCGCTCCATACCAGGAAGTACGCGAGCCCCACCACTGCGGTCAGCCGCGTGAGACGCGTTGCGCCTGCCCTGCGTAAGGCCTCACGATAGCGCCACAACACGGGCGTGAAGGATGGCAGCATCATGGCCACCATCATCACGACCCACATGCCGAGGAACGACGCCGCGAGGTCCAGCCACGTCTGTCCGCACATGCGCGTCCACGCCAGCGACATACTCCAGCCGCCGGGCATCGGCATGCGGCCCATTGACGACATGGACGCGCTCCAGATGATCGTCGCCGCTGCGCTGGCTGTGAAGAGCAGCGCAGCGATGCCGAAAAAGACGCACTGCGAAGCGCGTCTGGAAACCCTGCGTCTTGACATCACTTTCTCCTTGCGCGGCAACGTTACACATGACCTGGCTTGGCGCTGGTCGTACTCGTCATGACGGCACCACCCGATGCCCGACTCGTTGCGCGGTTTGAGGACGTTCTTTAGGTGTCCTGCGTCGCTCGTTCAACTCTCGATACGGCGAATGGGTGGTCGGTCGTGATAGATTAGGTCCAGGGCCTCGAACGATGGGAGTGACAAGTGTGGCGGGATTCAAATAGGTGATGGACTCGCTAATCACGGCCGCGGCGCGTGCGCTTGCTGCGGGGGACCCACTCGGCGCATTGAAGCGCGTCGCCTTGCGCGACGACCCGCCTGCGCTTGCGCTGCGTGGCATCGCGATGGCACAGCTGGGCGATCTGGTGCGGGCGAAGGCGCTGTTACGAAGTGCGGCGCGTGCCTTCGGTTCGAAGGAGGCCGTGGCCCGCGCGCGATGTGTCGTTGCCGAGGCTGAGATCGCGCTTGCCTCGCGCGACCTCGGCTGGTCTGCGAAGGCACTCGAGGCAGCACGGGCCACGCTCGAGGCCCACGGCGATCATGTCAACGCTATGCATGCGCGGTATCTCGAGGTCCGGCGCCAGCTTCTCATCGGGCGCCTCGACGAAACCGAGCGCACGCTGGCCGGGCTTGACCCCGCGCCCTTGCCGCCCGCATTGAGAGCGGCCCACGAGTTGGCCGTGGCGGGTGTCGCGCTGCGCCGCCTGCAGACAGAGACCGCGCGCGCTGCGCTCGTGCGGGCCGAACACGCCGCGCGCCAGGCCGGCATTCCCGCGCTGACGGCGGAGGTCGAAAGCGCGTCCCTTACCCTCAATACGCCCGCGGCACGTCTGATTGCGCGCGGCGAAGCACGGCTGCTGCTGCTCGAGGAGGTTGAGGCGTTATTCGCGTCGAAGGTGCTCGTCGTCGACGCTTGCCGCCTGGTCGTGCGTGACGCGCACACCGTGGTCTCGCTTGCAAGGAGGCCTATCCTGTTCGTGATCGCACGCGCGCTGGCCGAAGTGTGGCCGGCAGATGTGCCGAGGGACACACTCGTCGCGCGGGCATTTCGGGCGAAGCGCGCCGACGAATCGCATCGTGCGCGCCTGCGGGTCGAAGTCGGGCGGCTTCGCACCATGCTTGCGACGCTGGCCGGCGTGGAGGCGACGCAGCGCGGGTTTGTGCTGGTGCCGCACGGTGCTGAGGAGGTGGTCGCGCTGGAGCGGCCCGTCGAAGGGGAACATGCGGGGGTGCTGGCCGTGCTTGCCGACGGCGAGTCGTGGTCGAGTTCGGCGCTCGCGCTTGCGCTGGACGCCAGCCAGCGCACCGTGCAGCGGGCGCTCGACTCGCTTGCTGAGGCCGGCAAGGTGCAACCGTTCGGTCACGGGCGGGCGCGTCGCTGGATGGCTTCGCCCGTGCCGGGATTCGCGACGACCTTGTTACTCCCCGTTCCACTCCCGGGTGAGTAGGATAGGGGGCATGAATCGTTGATGGCTGAGCCCTCCAGCCCGGCACTTTCCTTAACTGGTCCCCAAGGTGGAAACATGAATCGATCAGCGGCCGAAATCGTCGGTGAGTATGGACCGTTTCCGGGTGTCGACAAGGTGGCCGGCGTCACCTATGACGGTCAGCAAGTCTGGATTGCCACCGGAGACAAGCTGAATGCCTTCGATCCGGTGAGCGGGGAGATGCTGCGCACGATTGAAGTGCCTGCCGACGCAGGCACGGCCTTCGACGGCCAGCACCTGTTCCAGATCGCCGAGGACCGTATCCAGAAGATCGATCCAAAGACCGGTCACGTGCTCGCCACGATTCCCGCGCCTGGCGGTGGCTACGATTCGGGGCTAACGTGGGCCGAAGGTTCGCTCTGGGTAGGACAGTATCGGGACCGCAAGATCCACCAGATCGATCCCGCTACAGGGGCGATTCTTCGCACCATTGAGTCCAACCGGTTTGTCACTGGGGTTACCTGGGTCGACGGCGAACTCTGGCACGGCACCTGGGAAGGTGAGCAGAGCGAACTGCGGCGAATCGATCCTCAAAGCGGCAAGGTGCTGGAGAGGCTTGAGATGCCACCTGGCCTCATCGTGTCGGGACTCGAATCCGATGGTGCCGATCAATTCTTCTGTGGCGGCGGGACTAGCGGGAAGGTGAGAGCCGTGCGACGGCCCAGACGGGGCGCTGCAGCGCGCGGCGGCTCCGGAAGTCCCGAGGATTCCACCAGCGAGTAAGCGAAGCGGGCGCGTGCGGGTTCCGGGGTCGTGTCACGGTCTCGCCCGTTTTTCTCGCGCCTCCAAATCAGAGAGTTCATTCCCGTCCGCCACATGGATTCGAGTAACATACGGGCCATGCACATTGTCAGACGGGAATACAACCACAGCGGCAGAAATGGAGTTGATGCGGCCTGAGACGCTGCGTCGTCATCATGCACCCTGACCGCTTGCCCGCCAGCATGAAGGAGATCGACAAGCTTTATAAGGCGCTGAAGGCTGAGCAGGAGTAGGGGAAGCGAAAGCGCGCTCACGCAGCTTCTGACGCAACAGGCCGCCCCCAACGCCCCCAACGCCGCGATCCTGTCCCCCGTACGGCACACACCACGCGCAACCCTCTCCAATCGAGACCTCAGCGTTGCCACACCAGCACTTCGCGCAGCGCATCGACCCGACGTATAGTTCGCGAAAGGAGAACGACTTATGGAAGATGCCATCCGCCTCGACGGCCGCGTGCTGTTTTTGTCGCAGGACCCCGCCGTTATCGCCGCCCAGCTTGCGGGTCAGGACTTCACGTCGGCCACGGCCGGCCCGTTGCGCGATAACGTCTCGACCGACGAAATCACCCCCGTCACCGTGATGCTCACTTACGACGAGCGTCTCGGGCAGTTTCCCTACGTGGGATTCAAGGCGGGCGAGGTGCTGCCTATCGGACGGGATGCCGTGAAAAACGGCGGCTTCCGTGTGACGGTAGCCGGCAAGCGTTACGGCAAAGGTTCGTCGCGCGAGTCGAGTCCGTTGGCGGAACTCTCGGCGGGTATCCGCCTGATCGTCGCGGAGAGTTTCGAGCGCATTTATCAGCAGAATTGCGACAACATCGGCATTTTGACCACGACCGATCTCTCGGTGCTCGACCGTCTCATCGCGGGCGAAGCCGTGCCGATCGACGAATTCCTCAAAGGCCGCGACGCGCTCACGCAGCAGATTATCCGCAGCGGCGGCTTGCTGGCGTATAGCAAGTTCGCCGACTGGCCGGCGCCGCAGGTACGCGAGGCGGCTGATACGTCTGGCGCCGCTGAGGCCTCGAATACGGCATCAGCCGCCATCCCCACACCGCAGCCCAGAACCCTCGTCGAGAAAATCATCGAGCGACATCTGCATCCGGGCATCGCCAGCGCGCAGCGCGGCGATGGCGTGTTTATCGCCGCGGACTGGCGCTTTAGCCACGACTATTTCACCGGGATGTGCGCCCACCTGATGCATCGGGCGTTCGGAAAACCCGCGCCGTTGCACGCACCCGATCACATCATTGCGTTCCAGGATCATCTGGTGCTCGCTGCGCAAAGCATCCCGCATGTGCGCGACGGTTTGCTGCCTGGCGTGGCCAACCTCGCACAGGGGCACACCGCGTTTTCTCGCGACTATCCGGTGCGCGCGCATGGCGCGCTCGATGGCGTGCCCGGGTCGGAAGGGATCTGTCACGCGCTGATGGCGGAGCAGTATGCGCTGCCGGGCCAGGTCGTCAGCGGCACGGATTCGCACACGCCGCACTCCGGCGCACTCGGCTGCCTCGCATTCGGTGCGGGCGCAACGGAAATCGCCAATAGCTGGGTGACGGGCTACGTGCGCTGCAAGGTGCCGCAGACGTTGCGCATCGAGATCGACGATGCATTGCGCGACGGCGTGACCGCGAAGGACGTCGTACTCCATCTGCTGCAGATGGACGCGATCCGTTCGGGCGGCGCAATTGGTCTGGTGTTCGAATATGGCGGCGAGGCGGTGCGTGCGATGTCCATCGACGAGCGCGCGACGCTGACCAACATGGTCGCCGAACTCGGCGGCTTCACCGGCATTGTCGAACCGGACGAACGCACGGTCGCGTTTCTGAAGGAACGGCGCGGCGTGGACTTCGCGCTCGAAGGCTGGATGAAGAGCGACGCCGGCGCCACGTATCACGACATCATTCACATCGACGCCACCGCCTTGCAGCCGATGCTGGCACGTCCAGGCGACCCGGGCAATGGCGTGCCAGCGCTGCAACTCGAAGGCGAGGTGGCCATTGATATCGCCTACGGCGGCTCGTGTACCGCAGGCAAGCGCGAGGACTTCGATTTCTATCATGAGGTGCTGCGCTGGGGCGTCGAACACGGCATGGCGGTGGCGCCGCGAACGCGTCTTTATCTGCAGTTCGGCACGATGGCCGTGCGTCGCTATTGCGAGGAACGAGGCTATCTGCCGGTATTCGAGCAGGCCGGCGTGACACCGGTGATGCCGGGTTGCGGTTCCTGCGCGAACTGCGGGCCGGGTCAGTCAGATCGAGCGGAGGAGGTGACCATCAGCGCGATCAACCGCAATTTCCCGGGGCGCTCGGGACCGGGCAACGTCTGGCTGGCGAGTCCTTACACGGTCGCGGCGAGTGCGCTGGCCGGAAAAATTACCACCTTCGAACAATTGAAGGGCACACGCGGCTAGAATGCTGGCCAGGCCTTGTGCCCGGCATTTCATCAGACCGGCACGCCGGCGCTCCGATGGTCCCAACGGTCGGGTACGCCCGGCGCCAGGCTGCTGCGGCAGCCTGACACATGCTCGCTACGGAGAGCCGGCTCAAGACCGGCCTCACACAGGAAGGAGACAACATGGCAAACCCCGAACAAGCCGGGTCCGTCAGGTCCGCGGTCAGCGCTAGCGCCCACACCGGCGCGGCCCACTCGAGCGGTCCTCACGCCGCAGGGCTGCTCGACGCCGGCACGATTTCCGCGCGCCTCGACCGGCTGCCGGCGACGCGTTCCATCTGGAAGCTCGTCGTTCTGCTGAGCCTCGGCTTTTTCTTCGAACTCTATGATCTGCTGTACACGGGCTACGTCGCGCCGGGTCTCGTCAAAAGCGGCCTGCTGACGGCGACCACGCACGGCCTGTTCGGTAGCACCGGCGTCGCGAGCTTTATTGCTGCGCTGTTCTCGGGGCTATTCATCGGCACCATCGCCTGCGGTTTCCTCGCCGACCGCTTCGGGCGTCGTGCGGTTTTCACGTATTCGCTGCTGTGGTACACCGTGGCGAACGTCGTGATGGCGTTTCAGGACACCGCGACCGGACTCAACTTCTGGCGCTTCCTGGCAGGCGTCGGGATCGGCGTCGAACTGGTGACGATCGGGACGTACATCTCGGAGCTGGTGCCCAAGCAGATTCGCGGGCGGGCGTTCGCCTGCGAGCAGGCGGTCGGCTTTACGGCGGTACCGGTAGTGGCGTTTCTCTCATACCTGCTGGTCCCGCACGCACCGTTCGGTCTCGACGGCTGGCGCTGGGTAGTGCTGATCGGCGCACATGGCGCGCTGTTTGTCTGGTGGATCCGCCGGGCGCTGCCCGAGAGTCCGCGCTGGCTCGCGCAACAAGGACGCCTCGAAGAAGCCGACCGCGTGATGAGCGATCTCGAAGCGAAGGTGCGCAGCGAATACGGCCGCGAATTGCCGCCGCCTGCGCTGCCGATGCCGGTCGCGCCGCGCGGCAGCTTCCGTGACATGTGGGTGCCGCCTTACCGCAGCCGTACGCTGATGATGACGATCTTCAACGTGTTCCAGACGGTGGGCTTTTACGGCTTCGCGAACTGGGTGCCCACGTTGTTGATCAAGCAGGGCATTACGATCACGACGAGCCTGATGTATTCGAGCGTGATCGCGCTGGCTGCGCCGGTTGGGCCGATCATCGGCCTCTTTATTGGCGACCGCTTCGAGCGCAAGACGGTGATCGTGGTGATGGCGGCGGTGAACATCGTCTGCGGGCTGTTGTTCAGCCAGGTCGCGCAGGCGGTGCTGCTGGTGAGTCTCGGCGTGTGCCTGACGCTGGCCGGCAACATCATCTCGTACAGCTTCCACGCCTATCAGTCGGAACTGTTTCCAACCAGCATCCGCGCGCGAGCGGTGGGCTTCGTTTACTCGTGGAGCCGGTTCTCGGCGATTTTCACGGCGTTCCTGATTGCCTCGGTACTCAAGGAGTTTGGCACGACCGGCGTGTTCGTGTTCATCGCCGGGGCGATGCTGATCGTGATGCTGGTAATCGGTGTAATGGGGCCGCGCACGAAGGGCATCGAACTGGAGAAGATTTCCCACTAGTGCCGGTAACCCGCATGCCGGCCTAGAACGCCGTCCCGATCTGGAACTGGAATTTCTGGTACTGGTCGCCGGCGTGCTTGACGAGCGGGAAACCAAGACTCAGCTTGAGCGGCCCGATCGGCGAGATCCACGCGAGTCCCGCACCGTACGCATAGCGCAGGCCATTCGCGCCGATACTGTTGCCTTCATTGCCCCAGACGTTACCGCCGTCGAAGAACGTAAAGACGCG
>Ga0302178_10000782_pt1 | contig 28012 bp, 19 predicted proteins | sample I_Palsa_E1_3_FD_198790 | JGI IMG/M metagenome (GOLD analysis project Ga0302178, IMG submission 198790) | Peat permafrost microbial communities from Stordalen Mire near Abisko, Sweden - I_Palsa_E1_3 | ecosystem: Environmental > Terrestrial > Soil > Palsa > Peat permafrost | place: Sweden... | reverse complement strand
CCCATCGTCCTCAACCGAGGCAGCCAACAGGTTGGTCGGTTCGCTAGGCCTGAATCCAGGCGTTTGATCGTCATTCGGCGAATGCATCAAGATCGTGCCGTCGGTCTCAAACAGGGTGACGCTGCCGTTAGGGCCCAGCGCTAAACCGTTGAATAAATCACTGAAATACTGTGCATTGACGAGCAACACCGCGACCCCGCCAAATGAGCCATCCGGATTCGTCAAACGCCGAGACAGGGCAATCGACAGCTCGGGCTTGTTACCTCTGGGAATCAGCGGTGCGCTAATATAAAGACCGATATCAGGGTTATCGCGCTGAACTCGGAAATACTCGCGATCCGAGAAATTACCGACCAGGGCTTGGTTGCTGACCGAGTCGACCACCACCTGACCGCTCGCGTCGAGCACCGACAATGAGCGCAGGTATTTTGCGGTAGCCGCCCGATCGAATAATACTTGCCGGCGCAACGGCATAGGCAAGGCCATGACCTGCGGGTCTTGAAAGCCGTCGACCACGGCCTGCAGCGACAGCGAATAAAGCTCAAGATTGCGGACAATATCCCGCTGCGCAATCAACGCTACATTGCGTGAGGTTTCGATACTGTATTCGAAGGCATCACGGCGGCTTTGGAGCAAAACGAAAGCACATAGCGTCAACATCACAAATGCCAGACCGACACCCCCGAAGATAATAAAAGCGGGATGTGCCAAAAACAATTTAACTGTCCCGCCCTTGACGCGCTCCAATACGGTATCGCGCTGCGAAAACTCTGCTCGTCCAACCATTACCGCACTCCGATTAACGACACATCTTGCGGACTGTATCGTTGACGGAACTATCGCGCCAGTAGAATTATGGCGAGGCCGACCCAATTCGGGCGGATGCGGCGCTGCCAGGGACTTAGAATCGCTTTGTCACACCAGCATAGATGGCGCGACCCGGGCCATACTGCGGCGCCCCGACACCAATCCCAGTGCCGTCGCGCAGCTCATAAACACGGCCCAGCACATTTTCCACATTAAGACGGACATCGAATTTACCTAACATCGGCTCATCGAAAGAATGAGCCACACCGAAATTCATCTGCATATACCAGGGCAGTTTGTCGGTATTGGCAAAACCGGCACGCAGACCGCTGCCGACCGTGGCATCGAACGTGAACGTGGTGTTCCTCAAAGTGTAGGCGGCGCCATAGGACGCCGTGATCGTCTGATCGTGATCGAGAAACACCCAGTTATTGGCGATGTAAGCGAGTTCGGCAGCGCCGAAATTGAACTGCGCTGAGTCGACATCCTCACCTTGCGCCCGGCTGATCGCGAGATTGGCATAGGCGGAGAGATTGTCATGTTTATAGCTCCCGGTAAATTCAATCCCGACCACGCGGCCACGTGCATAATTGAACGGCGTAAAGATCAAGGCGGCGCCGAACTGGCCCAGGTCGAGCAGGTTGTGCGCTTTTTTGTAGTAAGCATCGACGCCAACCGTGACGTCGGAATTCAAACGCTGCGTCACTCCGATATCATAGTAGTCGTCGCGTTCCGGCTGCACCGGATCGTTCTGCGTGACGGGACTGGCGTTAGTCGTGCCGGCGTAGCTGTTGATCGTGGAACTCGACACCAATTCGAATGAGGGCGGCGTGAAGTAACGCGCATAACCCGCATGGATCGTGGTGCTTGGGGTCAGCAGATACACCAGCCCGATCCGGGGGCTGAGTTGGTTCGCCTGCACATATTCGTCCATGCCGTCGTAGCGCACACCGTAGTTCAGTGTCAACTTGCTGTTGATCTTCCATTCGTCCTGGATATATCCGCTATAAAGGTAACCCGTCTTGCGGCTTGAGTCCTGGATACTGAAGGGTAGGTTTGAAGTCTGGTTGCCGTTGGCATCCGCGGGAAACACCGACACCGAGTCGTTGAAATCGGCTTGCTCCTGCTGCAAAAACACACCGAAACGTAAGGTATGTTGATCGTTTAGACGGTAAGTCGTGTCCGCCTGCAAACCACCCGCCGTATCGCTATGAAAGTCGCTCGACGCAACACCGTTGAAAATCAGATCGCCGATCGGATCAGGATTGAATTGGGTGCGCGTATAGCGGGTAAACAGCGCCACTTGATAATCTAATGCCGCGCCATTGCTGCCTTGCAGTGAGACAACTGCAAAATTATCCAATTCCGACTGCGTCTCGTTAAGGTTGGCGGAATTGAACGCCGGCGTGCCGGCAAGCATAAAATTCGGCGCCAGCCCCGGTGTGTTGGGTATTTGAAACTGATTGCTCGCCGTGCCGAAGATCACACTTACGCGCGTCAGCGGATTAATGATGTACGACATATAGCCAAAGCCGTTGCCCTGACGCGTGTGATCGTGCAACGGATCCGAATTGGAGCTTGGCGCCTCGATACCGAGATTGTTCTCGCCTAGCGAACCGCTGAAAAAATAACTGAAGTCCCCTTTGCTGCCGTAGACATCGGCACTTGTCTGGAGCGTCTGATGGCTGCCGCCATAGACGTCGATCGCGCCACCATCCCCAAAATCGCCCGATTTCGTTCGAATGTCGACAATGCCCGCAGTGCGATAGCCATATTGTGCCGGCAGTGCGCCTGTCAACAGATTGACCTGATCGATGATGTGCGTATCGAGCGACTGGCCAAAACCGCTAATCGGCTCGGGTATCAGAATGCCGTCGATACGGTATTGCAGGTCCGCGTGGTCGCCGCGCACGTGCAACTGACCATATGAATCGTCGGCGACTCCTGGAGCCTGCAGCAATACCTGGTTTAAGGGCGTGTCGTCGCCTTGCGGCATATTTTTGATATCGGCGGCGCTAATACGATAAACGCTGCTCCCAGTTTCCGGCAGCAGCCCATTACGCGCCTGATCGAGACGCGCGGCATTGACCTGCACTACACCTAATTTGACTGCATCGCCTGAAGTCGGCGCGCCATTCGCCTCGCCGACTTGTCCTGGCGGTGCTGGTGCGATAGCTTGTGCCGAGGCGTGGCCGGCGGCAAGAACACCGCAGAACACAAGGGTTGGCTTAAACAGCCGGGCGGGGAGCATGCGTATTGCACGCCGCTTGCGTAAAGGAGAGAGGTATCGGTTCATTGTCTGGTTTTAATGGGAAGCAGGGCCAAGACAAGAATGATATAACATAACATCATTGAATTGAAACAATATAACATTGCGTTGTGTGTTAGCCGCGACGGGGGCACGTCGTCTTTAGTCCTCATTGCAAAACGACACGGCCCCGGAATCGGGGCCGTGTCAAAGTAACACCAAGGAGTGAGCTCGATCTGCGAGCAAGGACAATGCTTAAGCCGAATCTATAGTGCGGGGCGCTCTTTCGACCGCATGCACGGTCTTCATTTGATTCATTAATTTGCTGGCTTCAAAGTAAGCGGCATTAGCAGGTCTCTGTAAGTAACGCCCGGCGCCGCGTTGCGCACGTAGATCGCCATTGGCCCAGACCAGCTTGCCGCGTGCCACGGTATGGGTCGCCACGCCTTGCACGGTCATGCCTTCAAAGACATTGAAGTCGACGTTCTGATGATGCGTGCTAGCGGAAATCGTGCGGCTCGCCTGCGGGTCCCACACCACCAGATCGGCATCGGCGCCGACGGCCACCGTGCCTTTGCGCGGGTAGAGGTTGAAGATCTGCGCCGCGTTAGTCGAGGTGACGCGCACAAATTCGCTGGGCGTCAACCGCCCGGTATTCACGCCGTGATGCCAGAGAATCGCCATGCGGTCTTCGATGCCCGCGCAGCCATTGGGGATTTTCGTGAAATCGTCGCGCCCCGCGGCCTTTTGCGAGGCGCAAAAACAGCAATGATCGGTGGCGGTGGTGTGTAAATGCCCGGCTTGCAAGCCCTGCCACAAGGCTTCCTGATGTTCTTTGGAACGAAACGGCGGGCTCATGACATGCGCCGCTGCCCGCCCCCAGTCGGTGTCGCGGTACACCGACTCATCGATCACCAAATGTCCGGCCAACACTTCGGCATAGACTCGCTGACCTTCGCCGCGCGCGCGCGCAATCGCCTCCAGCGCATCTTTGGCCGACACATGCACGATATACACCGGCACACCTAGCACCTCGGCAATCCGCATCGCGCGGTTCGCGGCCTCCCCCTCGACTTCGGGCGGGCGCGACAGCGGATGAGCTTCGGGACCCGTCAAACCCTTGGCCAATAAATCACGTTGCAGCTTGAACACCAACTCCCCGTTTTCCGCATGGACGGTCGGCAAGGCGCCCAGTTCCAGAGAGCGGGCAAAGCTATTCACCAGAATCTCATCGTCGGCCATGATGGCATTCTTGTAGGCCATAAAATGCTTAAAGCTTGAGACACCATGCTCTTGCACCAAGGTACCCATATCGCGCGACACCGATTCATCCCACCACGTCACGGCGACGTGAAAGCCATAGTCGGATGCCGATTTTTCGGCCCAGCCACGCCAGGTATGGAAAGCCTCCAGCAACGATTGGCGGGGACTCGGGATCACAAAATCGATGATGCTGGTGGTGCCGCCCGCAAGACCAGCGGCCGTGCCCGTATAGAAATCTTCGCTGGCCACCGTGCCCATAAACGGCAACTCCATATGGGTATGCGGATCGATACCGCCCGGCATCACATACTGGCCGCCGGCATCGACAATCTCACAGCCGACAGGAATCTCCAGGGTTTCGCCGATGGCGATAATGACACCGCCGTCGCACAGCACATCGGCGCGGTAGCTTCGATTGGCATCAATAACGGTGCCGCCACGTATCAAAAGCGTCATAGATCAGACTCCAATTAGACGACGCCGATTAGCAGCGCCGCTGAAACCCTGTGTCAATTAACTTATGCGCCCACCAGCGACGCGCTCGGGCTCTTGCGCAATTTCATCAGCAAGCCATACACCACGGCCGCCAACGCCAAGCCAACAAACCAGGCATAGGTATAGATGGTCTGGAAGATATCGGCGACATGGGGAAATGCCGCCGGAAACGCGGTGTGCAAAAAGCCCGGCAAGTTGGGCAACACACCGACCAGCATCGCAGCCACGGCAGCCAGATTCCAGCCTTTCTCATAGGAATATTCGCCGCCCTCGGTAAACAGCGCACGCTGATTGAGCTCAGTGCCGCGGATAAAGAAATAGTCGACCACCATAATCCCGGCCACGGGCCCCAGCAAGGCGGAATAGCCGATCAACCAGGTAAAGATATAGCCCTGGGTCGAGGCGAGAATTTTCCACGGCATCATGGCAATTGCGATGGCAGCGGTAATCAAGCCGCCGGTTTTGTACGAAATCCCTTTGGGCCACAGACTGGAAAAATCATAGGCCGGACCGACCAGGTTGGCGGCCAGATTGCAGCACATCGTGTCCAACGTCAGGATCACCAGTGCCACCCCGACCCCGATACCCGTCATGCGGCTGGTCAGATCGATCGGGTCCCAGATGGCTTTACCGTAGATCACCACCGTGGCCGAGGTCACCACCACCGAGACTACCGACAACAAAGCCATTGGAATCGGCAAGCCGAGCGACTGGCCGACCACCTGGTCGCGCTGAGTCTTGGCAAAGCGTGTGAAGTCGGGAATATTCAAGGCCAGCGTCGCCCAAAAGCCGACCATCGCCGTCAGACTCGGCCAGAAGGTAATCCAGAACATGCCCTCTTTTTTACCGCCGCTGACAAACTCAGACGGTGTCGACAACATCGAGCCTACGCCGCCGGCTTTCGAGGTCGCCCACCAGACGAGGGCCAGACACATCACCACCTTGATCGGCGCCGACCAGCTTTCGAGCCAGCGGATCGAATTGGTGCCGTTGACGATAAAGTAGATCTGCAATGCCCAGAAAGCCAGGAAGCACAGCACCTGTCCCAACGAAATATCGATAAAAGGCAGTGCTGCACCATGCAGCGCATTGCCCGTCAAAATATTCAGCAGAACGTAAATAGCACTGCCGCCGAGCCAGGTCTGGATGCCGTACCAGCCGCAGGCCACCACGGCCCGCAGCACGGCCGGCAGTTTCGCACCTTGCGTGCCGAAGGAACTGCGCACCAATACGGCGTAAGGTATGCCATGCTTGGCGCCGGCATGGCCGATCAACAGCATCGGCACCAGCACAATGGCATTGCCCAGCAACACGGTCGCGACTGCCTGCCAGGGCGACATGCCCTGATCGGTCAGGCCTGCAGCCAGCATATACGATGCGATATTCATCACCATGCCGACCCACAAGGCCGCGAAGTGCCACCAGCGCCACGTGCGCTGCGCCGCACCCGTTGGCGCCAAGTCGTGGTTGTACAAACCGCTCGCGCGCGTGCCTACATCCAGACCCACATCTACTCCGGCGTTTATCCCCGCTTGCTGTGTCATCGCTTTCACCCCCTCAGGTTGAGTGCATTTTTTTACAGCGCCTTAAACATGTGAAACGGTCTTGTGCTGAACCACCTCGCCGGTCTCCACACGCGCCGGATTATTCGGGTGCGTGGTCCAGTTTGCATAAGCTGCCGTGTCGACACGCTCCATCGTGATGCAGGCGTCGACAGGACAGACAAGCAAGCATAAATTGCACCCGACGCATTGGTCGTCCATCACTTCAAAATGCCGCTTGCCATCTTTGGTTTTCATGATGGCTTGGTGCGCGGTGTCTTCGCATGCAATATGGCATAAGCCGCACTGAATGCAACTGCTTTGATTTATACGCGCCTTGATATCGTAGTTGAGGTTGAGGTTTTTCCAATCTGTGACATTCTTTACGGCACGGCCTCGGAAATCGTCTAACGTCGCGTAGCCTTTTTCATCCATCCAGTTCGACAAGCCGTCGACCAGATCCGACACAATCCGAAAACCATAATGCATTGCCGCCGTGCACACCTGCACGCTACCGGAACCGAGCGAGATAAATTCCGCAGCATCGCGCCAGGTGCTGATACCGCCGATGCCGGAAATCGGCAAGCCCGGGGTTTGCTCGTCACGTGCAATCTCGGCCACCATATGTAAAGCGATCGGCTTGACGGCCGGGCCGCAGTAGCCGCCATGGCTGCCGCGCCCGTCGACGGTCGGAGTCGGCGCCATCAGATCGAGGTCGACCGTGACGATGGAGTTGATGGTGTTGATCAGCGACACGCCATCCGCTCCACCCTTGTAAGCGGCTCGCGCACCCAACCTGATATCGGTGATATTAGGCGTCAGCTTAACCAGACAGGGCATGCGCGTGGTCTCCTTGACCCAGCGCGTAACCATCTCGATGTATTCGGGCACCTGGCCGACTGCGGCGCCCATGCCGCGTTCGCTCATGCCGTGCGGACAACCGAAATTCAACTCGACCGCGTCGGCGCCCGTGTCTTCGACCATGGGCAAAATATTTTTCCAGTCTTGCTCATTGCACGGCACCATGAGCGACACAATCATCGCGCGTTCGGGCCAGTTGCGCTTGACCTCGCGGATCTCGCGCAAATTCACTTCCAGCGGCCGGTCGGTAATCAATTCGATATTATTCAGACCGGCCATACGCTGGCCCGACCATTGCACCGCGCCGTAGCGCGAGCTGACATTCACCACATGCGGGTCCAGGCCCAATGTCTTCCAGACTACGCCGCCCCAGCCTGCTTCGAAGGCGCGGTTAACGTTATAAGCCTTGTCGGTCGGCGGCGCCGAAGCGAGCCAGAACGGGTTCGGAGAGGTAATGCCGGCGATGTTGCAACGCAGATCTGCCACGGTAACTCCTGATCTCAAAGGACTTCATCGGCATGCATCGCAGCGCTCTGCGATGCAGCATCCAGTTTTTATTCAATGCTCTTGATGCTTTAATTCCCTGCCAACAAACTTATGCAGCTTGCTCAGCCAGCCGACTCAATGCCCGATCGATAGCGGCCGCAGCCTGCTTGCCGTCCTGCACCGCTTGCACGGTCAGGTCCATACCGGTCGCCGCACAATCACCACCGGCCCATACACCGGCTAGCGAAGTTGCACCGTCGGCATCGACCACAATTTTTCCGCCCGAGATCGTCAACATGCGCGCATCCGGTTCGGCATGCAGCAGCGTCTGCCCGATGGCTTTAAGCACCATGTCGGCTTCAATCGTAAACCTATCGCCCGTGCCTTTGAGCGCTCCGTCGACCAGTTCGGTACATTCGAATTCGACGCCGGTGACCACGCCGTCCTGACCCAGTAAGCTGACGGGTTGGGCCCAGTTAGTCACCGTCACGCCCTCGGTTTGCGCAAACTCGCGCTCGGCCCAGGTCGCGCTCATGGCATCGATACCGCGGCGATAGACCATGGTCACCGTCTGCGCACCGAGTTTTTTGCTTTGCACCGCCGCGTCAACGGGCCGCCCCACTGGCAAGGCGCCGAGATCGTCGGCCTGACGCAGTTGCTCGATAAAGTCGACGGCATTCATCACACCTTGCAGCGCCTCGCCTTCCAGACCCAGGGCTTTCACGCCGCCCAGACCGATGCCGAGAAAAACCGCGTCGTAGCGCTGCCGCAATTCGTCCAGTGTCATATCGCGGCCTAGCTGTTTCCCGGTCAGTACTTCAATACCGCCCACCGAGAGCAGGTAATCGACCTCGCGCTGCGCAAAACCGTCCACTGTTTTATACGCGGCGATACCGTATTCATTGAGCCCACCCGGCTGATCGCGTGCGTCCAGCACCGTGACGTGATGCCCGGCCAATGCCAGCGCATGCGCGCAGGCCAAGCCAGCGGGACCGGCGCCCACGACCGCCACCCGCCGGCCGCTATCCGGCGCGCGATGAAAGATCGGCAACTGGCGCTCCATCAGCCAATCGGTTGCATAACGCTGCAGAGCGCCGATCTGCACCGGCTTGCTTTCCTGGGTATTGCGCACGCATGCGCCTTCACAGAGAATTTCCGTGGGACAGACACGCGAGCACATCCCGCCCAGTATATTGGCTGACAAAATATCGGTGGCCGCGCCCTTGAGGTTGTCATTGCCGATCTTGCGGATAAAACTGGGAATATCGATGCCCGTCGGACAGGCATTGATACACGGTGCGTCGTAACAGTAATAGCAACGGTCGGAGGCGAGGCGCGCCTGATCGCGTGAAATCAGCGGCGCCACATCGCTGAACTGGCATTGCAGGTCGGCGGCGGACAGCCGCCCGGGGGCGATGTCGCCGGTATGTTTCTGAGCCATGGTCACTCCATAGTGATGAAGTAGAAAGGTGTTGCTTACCCGTACCACCAAGACAATCCATACAGCCGCATCGGTACTTGCCGAACCGGCCTACTGCCTAACTTATTCAACGCTTCGATTCGGCCCGCTTATTTAATTGGCCGCTGCGCCGCCTTTGTAATTGGGCGTGGCGCCGCCTTTTTTAATCCGGCGCGGCGCCGCCTTCGAGGGCGCGCTCCAGCATCGCGTGCAGCAAGACATTGGCGCCCGCCTCGATCCAAGGCTGCGTCGCGTCTTCCACCTCGTTATGGCTGATGCCGTCTATGCAGGGGATAAACACCATTGAGGTCGGCGCAACCGTGGACAAATAACAGGCATCGTGCCCGGCGCCCGAAACCATATCGCGATGCGAATAGCCGAAGCGCTCAGCGGCAGCGCGCACCGACTTCACACACTCGGTGTCGAAGGCAATCGGCGCGTAATAGAAAATCTGCTCCAACTCGCAGCTCAACTTCAACTCGTCGGCCACACGTGCGACGCCGACACGCAGTTCGGCATCCATGCGCGCCAACACCGCGTCATCGGGATGCCGAAAATCAACCGTAAAGAACACGCGCCCCGGAATCACATTGCGTGAGTTCGGATGTACCTGCATCATGCCGACCGTGGCACAGCCGAATGGCGCATGCGCGAGGCCGATGCGGTTCACCATGTCGACCACGCGAGCGGCGCCGAGCAAGGCGTCGCGTCGACGCGGCATCGGTGTCGGACCGGCGTGCGCTTCCTGGCCGGTGAAGGTAATTTCATACCAGCGCTGGCCTTGGGCATCGCTGACCACGCCGATAGTGTGATTCTCGGCTTCGAGAATCGGCCCCTGCTCGATATGTAATTCGAACGCCGCGTGAATCGGACGTCCGCCGCAAGGCAGATCGCCGGCATAACCGATGCGCTGCAATTCCTCGCCGATAGTCTTGCCGTCGACATCCTTGCGCGACAAGCCGTATTCCAATGGAAACACCCCGGCAAACACGCCCGATGCGACCATCGCGGGCGCAAAGCGCGAGCCTTCTTCATTAGTCCAGATCACCACCTCGATCGGATGTTCGGTTTCGATATCAAGATCGTTCAGCGTCCGTATCACCTCAAGCCCGCCGAGAATGCCGTAGATACCATCAAAACGCCCGCCGGTTGGCTGCGAATCGGCATGTGAGCCGGTCATCACCGGAGCCAGTGCCGCATTGCGGCCCGCACGGCGCATAAACACATTACCCATTTGATCGATGCTGACCGTGCAACCGGCTTCTTTAGCCCAACTCACAATCAGATCGCGCCCTTCACGATCGAGGTCGGTCAGCGCCAGACGGCATACCCCGCCTTTGGGGGTCGCACCGATTTCGGCCATCCGCATCAGGCTATCCCATAGGCGCTGACCGTTCACTCTGATAGACGTCGATAAGCTTGCTTCAGGCATTGCATTCATCAGTCATTCTCCTGTTCGCAAACGCCGTATTAGCGGTTTGCATGCACCGGAACACGATGGAAATTGCGCCTTTTAGGGGCGCGGTGCTCAGACACGGTGCGTTAATGGGCATCGCTCGAATACTGCCACATACAATCCTGTCCGATTGGTCAGGTTTTACACGATATATCTCTAAACTTCAATGTGATACGTTAGCTAAAATCGTGCCATCAATGGTGCAACGCCGCGTAACGGTCAACAGGAAATCGGACAACACGTCTACAATGCAAGCCGTTGCGGCCCACAGCGCAGCGCAATATAAATAGTGGGATTTTTTTTGGAGATTTCGATGTCTAGCGCAGAATCGCCGATCCCGTCCGTGGACCTCACGGCTCGACCGGTGGCACGCCGCAGCAAAGCCCAGACCCGAATCAGCAACGAGACCCATTTGCTGGCCTGTGCCGAAGCCGTATTTGCCGAACGCGGCTTCGAAGGCGCCAGCACCGCCCTGATTGCGCAACGCGCCGGGCTGCCCAAGGCCAACCTGCACTATTACTTCCCCACCAAACTGGATCTATACCGACGCCTGCTCGAAGATATTTTCGACGAATGGCATACGGCGGCGGATTCCTTCGATCTGGTTGACGACCCGGTGGCCGCGATCAGCGGTTACGTGCGCGCCAAAATGGCCTTATCGCAACGCCGGCCGCTGGCGTCCAAGGTGTGGGCCAGCGAAATCATTCAGGGCGCCGAGCATATGCAAGACATCCTGGTGGGCCGGGTCAAACCCTGGATGGAAGGCCGGGTCAAGGTGATCAACACCTGGATTGCCCAGGGCAAGCTGGCGCCGCTGCAGCCTCAAGCCCTGCTTTATATGATTTGGGCCGTGACCCAGCACTACGCCGACTTCGATGCGCAAATCCACGCACTTTCGGGTAAACGTGCCTTATCGAAAAAAGCCTTTGAGGAAGCCACCGAACAGGTGGTGGCGCTGATTATTCGCGGTTGCGGGGCCCGCTCGGAGGCCGGACCCGCCGTCGCGTAATGCCCCGGCGGCCTTTATTTGAGCTTGTTCGCAGCGATTCCCAGGCGACACGGCCTTGCCGACGGCGGGCCCGGCCCCTGGAATCTCGGATGCCGCCTATAATCGGAGCAATATAGGCGGCATCCGGCGCCGGAAATATGTTTTGACCGCCAAAATGGTATTGTGGCGACTGAATGGCGATCACCTGCATGCTCTGCAAGGCGCGCCCGGCATCCGCCAGGTAAAACGCGCACAGAATGTGACGACTCATGCATGATTGGCTCAACCAGCTCAAACAGTTACTAGCCCACGGCGACGCCGTCGTGCTGGTGACGGTTGCGCGCGTCGATGGTTCCGCGCCGCGCGAAGCCGGCACCCGAATGCTGGTGACGCGCCAGCACCTCCACTACACGATAGGCGGCGGCCACCTCGAATGGCAAGCCACCGACATCGCCCGTCGTATGTTGACGGAAACGCCGGGCCCTTGCGGTGAACTCCGTCGGCTCGAAAGAATGGCGCTAGGTCCAAGCCTGGGTCAATGTTGCGGCGGCGTCGTGATGCTCGCCTTCGAACGTCTGACACTAGCCGACCTCGGCTGGGTGGCCGCCCTGCAAAAACGCAGCGCCGCCGGCCTGGCCAGTACTCGGCGCGTCTGGTTCACGCCTGCCGGCAGCGCCCCGACTCCGGTGCAATGGCTGGAAGCCGACGACACAGATATCCCGCTAGACCCGAACCAAAGCTGCCACTTGCTGCGCGATCCCAACCAGCATGCCAACGGCACCCTGCTAAGCGAAACCATCGTGGCCGACCGCTTTCATGTGGTGCTGTTCGGTGCCGGTCATGTCGGTGCGGCGCTCGTCAAGGTATTGCTTAATCTGCGTTGCACGGTGCAATGGGTAGACCAGCGCGACGCACAATTCCCGGCCATCACAGCGCCCAATCTGGTTCACGACGCCAACGACATCCCCGAATCCGCCGTCGACGACGCCCCGCCCGGCAGCTACTTTCTGGTGATGACGCACAGCCACGCGCTGGACCAAAGCCTGTGTGAGCATATTTTGCGGCGTGGCGATTTCGCTTACTTTGGTTTGATCGGCTCCAAAACCAAACGCATGCAATTCGAGCATCGTTTGATCGCCAAGGGTTTTAACCCCAGCGATATGGAACGGATGACCTGCCCAATTGGGGTTCCTGGGATCCGCGATAAATCGCCCGAGACCATTGCGGTTGCGGTGGTCGCGCAGTTGCTGCAGTGCGTTGAGGAAAAGGCGGCGGCGCCCCGCCTGGAACATATCGAGATGACGGCATAAAAGCCTGTTATCTGACGCTGATTTTCAGTTATTTTTCCTACTTGAGCCGTCGGCGCACCGCCGCCCTAGCCATTCGTCCTGGCGTTTGTTGCGTCGCAACATCCAACCGCTCTGCCCCGCCCTCTATATCACCCCGGTGAAGCTCCCTATCGGCCAGCCCTTATATTTTTAACGACTCATGCGTATATCATTTAGTCATATGTAGCGCGACTCGACGAACTCGAACCGCGCCCATCCCAGCGACTTTTCCGAGGCGCCCTGTGAGCGATTTTAGTCCCGACTTGCCCCCCCACTATCCGCGTGACATGGTCGGCTACGGCCGCACCCCGCCTCATGCCCAATGGCCTAAAGGCGCACGCGTCGCACTGCAATTCGTCTTGAACTACGAAGAAGGCGCTGAAAACTGCGTGCTGCACGGCGACCCCGCCTCCGAAACCTTTCTGTCGGAAATCATCGGCGCGCAAGCTTTCCCGATGCGCCATCTGAGCATGGAGTCGATTTACGAATATGGTTCACGCGCCGGTCTATGGCGTGTGCTGCGCTTATTCGAAGAGCGCGGCTTGCCGCTGACGGTGTTTGGCGTGGCGATGGCCTTGCAACGCAACCCCGAGGCCGTTTCCGCCTTCGCTGAACTGGGCCACGAAATCGCCTGTCATGGCTTGCGCTGGATCAGCTATCAAAATATGGATGAAGCCCTAGAGCGCGCCCATATGGCCGAAGCGGTGCAGATCATCCAATCCTTGACGGGCTCGGCGCCTTTGGGCTGGTACACCGGTCGCGACTCGCCGAATACGCGTCGGCTGGTGGTCGAACATGGTGGATTCAGCTACGACTCCGACTATTACGGCGACGATTTGCCTTTCTGGGAACAGGTTACCGTCAACGGCGCCGATGGCCGGCCCGAGCTCAAACCGCATCTGGTCGTGCCCTACACGCTCGACACCAACGATATGCGCTTTGCTGCACTGCAAGGTTTTAACTCGGGTACGCAATTTTTCGACTACCTGAAAGATGCCTTCGACGTCCTATATGCCGAAGGCGACCCAGCCGGCCTGAATCAGCCGAAGATGCTGTCCATCGGACTGCATTGCCGCCTGATCGGCCGCCCCGCGCGCGCTGCGGCCCTAGCCCGTTTTCTCGACTATGTGCAAAACCACGATGCGGTCTGGATCACGCGCCGCATCGATATCGCCAATCATTGGCACACAACTCATCCGTTCAAAACGGTCTCGACTCAGGCAGGCCCGACATGCTGACTTTAGAAACACTGAATCACTGTAGTACTCAAGAGTTTGTCGAATTACTCGAAGGTATCTATGAGCACTCGCCCTGGGTTGCCGAACGCACGGCCGCGCGCCGTCCTTTCAGCACCCTGGCGGCCCTAAAGCGCGCCTTGCAGCAAAGCGTGGCTAACGCGCCGCGCACTGAGCAAATGCAATTGATCTTGGCTCACCCGGAGTTAGCCGGCAAGCAAGCGGCTGCCGGCACCTTGACGCAAGAGTCGACCGAAGAACAGTCCAGCGTAGGCTTAAACAATGCCGATGCGACCCAATTGGCGACACTGCGCCAATTGAACGCGGCCTATATGGAGCGCTTTGGTTTTCCGTTTATCCTTGCGGTTAAAGGCCACGATGGCCGCGGTCTGCCGCGTGAAGCGATCATTGCCACGGTGCGGCGCCGCCTGAAATCGCATCATGACGACGAAGTCGCCGAAGCCTTGCGCCAAATTGGCCGCATCGCCGAGCTGCGCCTGAATCAACGCAGCGGTTTTACCCCCGAGCTGGGCGCGACCATTCTGGAATGGTCCGAGACGCTGGCGCAATGGAGCGACGACACTGACGGCTTGACCTGCACCTACTTGAGCGACAGTCATCGCCGCTGCGCCGCCCAGTTGCGCGACTGGATGGAAGAGGCCGGCATGATGGCCCATATCGACGCGATCGGTAACGTGGTCGGCCGTTATCAATCGAACCAGCCCAACGCCAAAACGCTGATCACCGGCTCGCATTACGACACCGTGCGTAATGGCGGGAAGTACGACGGGCGTGCGGGCATTTTGATGCCGATCGCGGTTATCGCGGACATGCATCGTCGTGGCGAGAAATTGCCGTTCAATGTCGAAGTCATCGGCTTTGCCGACGAAGAAGGCGTGCGCTACCAAAACACTTTCCTGGGCAGCAGCGCGATTATCGGCGCATTCGATCTGAGCTTGCTCGATCGCACCGACGCCGATGGCATCAGCATGCGTGCCGCGTTACAAAGCGCCAAGGAAAAAGCCGGTGCAGGCGGCGACTATCCGAAGTACACGGCCGAGGCAATTCCCGCCTTGGCCCGTCAAGCCGATGACGTACTGGGTTTTGTCGAAATCCATATCGAGCAGGGTCCGGTGTTGCTGGAGCGCGATCTGCCGGTGGGCGTGGTCACCTCGATCGCCGGCAGCTGCCGCTATTTGCTCGAATTGGGCGGCGTCGCCGGTCACGCCGGCACCACCCCCATGAATATGCGCCGCGACGCCGCCACAGCGGCTGCGGAAATCGTCCTGCTGGTCGAGCAGCGTTGCGGCTCCACCCCCACTCTGGTGGGCACGGTCGGTCAATTGCACGTGCCGGGCGGCTCCGTCAACGTGGTGCCGGGTCAGTGCCGTCTGTCGCTCGACATCCGTGCGGCCGACGACGCGACGCGCGATGCGGCGGTTGCCGATATCGTGCAAGGTATCGAAGCGATTTGCGCGCGACGCCGCATCGACCTGAAGCTTGAGCAAGTGCTGAAAGCCCAGGCGGCGCCTTGCGCCCCCTGGTTGATGAAGCAACTCGCGCAAGCTACCGAGCGCGCTGGCCTGGACGTGTTCGAACTGCCGTCCGGCGCCGGCCATGATGCGATGGCAATGCGCCGCATGACCGATGTTGCAATGCTGTTTGTACGCTGCGGCAATGGCGGTATCAGCCACAATCCGCTGGAAACGATGAGCGCCGACGACATCGATTTATCGGCTCGGATCTTTTCCGACTTCCTGCGGCACTTCAGCCGCCCATAGTTTTTGAGAAACGCATGCCGCAGCACGCGGCATGCCGGACTCGGCGTCCGCATTGGATGCATAGCACCGCGGCTAGTCCAGCGTCTAGCCGCGCGTCGAGTTCTAATTCTCGCCCTGATAGACGACCATGAGCACAACGATAAACACCTCAACCAGCACGATCTCCAAGCAGCCGCTGCAAGCCTACCGCGCCAGCTTGCTGCACTTCACCGGCGACCCCGCACTCGATCCGAAGGCCTGCGTCTGGCATGAAGACGGCTTGCTGCTCGTGCAAGACGGCAAAATCCAGGCACTGGGCGACTATGCCAAGCTGAAGGCGTCCCTGCCGGCTGATACGCCCGTACACGACTACTCGGGTAAGATTATTGCGCCGGGGTTTATCGACACGCACATCCATTTCCCGCAAACCGACATGATTGCCTCGCCCGCACCGGGCCTGCTGCCATGGCTGGAGACTTACACGTTTCCAACGGAGCGCAAGTTTTCCGACATCGACCACGGGCGCGAAGTCGCCAGCTTTTTCCTCGATCAGTTGCTAAGCTGCGGCACGACCACGGCCATGGTCTATTGCACCGTGCACGCGGCCTCAGTCGAAGCCTTCTTCGCCGAGAGTTCGGCGCGCAATTTGCGCATGGTTGCCGGCAAGGTCATGATGGACCGCAATTGCCCGGATTTTCTTGCCGACACGGCGGAAAGCGGCGCCCGCGATACAGAGACTTTGATCGACAAATGGCATAAGCGCGGCCGGCAACTCTATGCCATCACGCCACGCTTTGCGCCCACCTCGACCGAGGCGCAATTGCAACTGGCTGGTGAGCTTGCGACGAAATACCCCGACACGTATCTGCAAACGCACGTAGCCGAAAATACCGATGAATGCGCCTGGGTCAAGTCGCTATTTCCGAATGCCCGCAGCTATCTCGACGTCTACGACAGCTACGGCATGCTGCGTCCGCGTTCGATGTACGGCCACTGCATCTGGCTCGACGACCACGATCGTCGCCGCATGGCCGAAACCCAGTCGGCGGCGGCCGTTTGCCCGACCTCCAACTTCTTCCTGGGTAGCGGCTTATTCGACTTCAAACGTGCCGATGAGCAGCAAGTACCGATCGCCTTGGCGACCGACGTGGGTGGCGGCACCAGCTTCTCGATGCTACAGACCATGAATGGCGCATACAAGATGGCGCGTATGGGCGGTCTTTATATGCCGGCAACGCGGATGTTCTACATGGCCACATTGGGCGGTGCACGCAGCATGCAACTCGAAGGCACCATCGGCAATTTCCAGCCCGGCGCCGAAGCGGATTTTATCGTTCTCGATCCGCAGGCCACGCCGTTGTTGGCGCGTCGCTCGTCACGCACCGAGAGTCTGGAGGAACAGCTGTTCGTGTTGGCCTTGCTCGGCGACGATCGCGCGATTGCTGCGACGTATGCAGCAGGGGCTGAAGTGTATAAGCGTTAAGCAGCAAATCTGCGCAGCTTATCGCAAGAGATGGCCCGGCACATTAACCTGTGCCGGGCCATTTTGCATCAACGGCCACGCGGACCGCCTTACGCATCGATCCCAGCGGGATTGGAACCCTGTCCGATACGCAGATGGCCGAAAGCTGCTATCTTCACCAGGCATCCCAGGGAAATGCCCCGCTCGATGGTCGTCACACCGAAATTCTATCGTCACCGTTCAGGCCTGACACCTTACGCCGCGCACCGCAGCCGGCACACTCTTTTTCGTGTAAAGGTAATCGTTGATGAACTCCCGTTTCATGTGTCTGCTGGGCGGTGTCTTGATGTCTAGCCAGATTGCGTTTGCCGCAGTCGATCCTGCGGGCGCCTCAACTCCCGCCACAGCAGCCACCTCATCATGAACGTTTCAAGGATGTCCTAGCAGCGTCAGGCCATCGGGGTCATAACACTCCCAGGGAATATCGCGCTGAGCTTTACGGCTTTTAACGATATATAGCGCATGGTCCGCATAGCGTAGTAAATCCTCACCTGTGTCTGCGCTGCGTTTATGAATCGCCACGCCGACACTGCTCAAACTGGCCACACGTACGCCATCCGCCAAGGTGTAAGGCTGGTCCAGTATCCCACACAGAAAATCCAGGAAATCACGCAAGGCAGCATCATCCACCATGGGCTTAAGCACCAGCACAAATTCGTCGCCGCCGAGCCGAGCCACCACATCGCCCTCACGCAAAGTAGCCTTCAATCTATCGGCCAGTTGCCGAAGCACCTGATCCCCGGCGAAATGTCCGTATTTGTCGTTGATCGGTTTGAAATCATCGAGGTCCAGCACCGCGACCACCAAGCCGCTTGGCGGGCATGACACCAGGGTCCGATCCAGGTACTCAGTCAGATAACGCCGATTGGGCAAGCCCGTCAGACTATCGTGTTGCGCTTGTCGGGCCAGGTGCTGCTCAAGCGACTGACGATACAAAGCACTGTGTATCAAATCCGTCAGCAGCATAATCAGCGATAGCGCGTGCTCGCTGGGCGGCGCCACCGGATATTGGCTAAACCAGGCAATCGCGAGCACACCGCTGGTCGCGCCGGGCGGCCCGATAGGCACCACCAAATTAGCTTTCAGGCCCGACTCGACGAACTCGGCCATGGCCCGCGGGCTGTTCGGATAGTCGGCGGTAAAAATCGGCGCGCCGTGCGTGAGGACAGCGCCGGCCGTACTGGACTCGGCGCGAAAACGGTAGCCAGCCGCCATGCGTTGATATTCGGCAGACAGCCCTTGAAAGAAGCGATATTGCATTTCGCCGCCAGCCAATAGCTCGATCAACGCGGCGCCATCCGCGCCGACAAGTTGCGCGGCTTCGGCCGCAGCCTGTTCGAAAAATTTGCCAAAATCGCGCTCACTGACCAAGCGCCGTATCATCGCTACGTCAAACTTTGCAAGTGCATCTACCATCGGTCATCCCTTCCGACAGGCCGCCTGTATTGTTTAAGGGGCTGGCGCGTATTTGAAAACCATCAAGAGCGGCGACTGACTCGGGCCCGAGTATTCAACTTCAGGGGCCGTTTATTATGGACAGAAGCTGAAAGCACCGTTTTGGTGCAAACATAGAATAACCCATCGCCGTGGCGCGCGAGTTTAACGCTTTCAAAATCTTTATTCCTGATTGTCGTGCATAAAGCCTCAACAACCGTAAGCGAGCATGGATCATGCCAACGCCCGAGACACCTTTGACCTATCGGGGAAGCGATACATGGGAGGTAGAGAATCCAATCGGCGAGTGCGATTGGACAGCCGGCAGAAAAGAGCGGCACATAAAACGTATACACAGTAGCGACGAGGACAAGCCCCGCCGCTACTATCCTACACGCTGCAAATCAAATCATTATTGCGGCAGCGCCCCATCTACACCTTGGACATACCAATTCAAGCGCTGCAAATCAGCATCGGGCAAAGTTTGACCCGCGTGAACTTTGTCGGCGCCGGCTTGATCCTTGATTGGACCCGTGAACACATCCCACTTGCCGCTTTCAAGCGCTTGGCGTTTGGCCGCCACAGCTTGTTGTGCGGTTGCTGATATCACCCCGGTATTGAGGTCTTCCAGGCCCACCGCGTGTTGCGGGAAACCCCACCAGATTGGTGTCGAGTTCCAGGTCTTGTTCAACACTTGCTGGATCGCAGCGTCGTAATAAACACCCCAATGACCGACTACCGAACCCAGGTGAGCATTCGGGCCGAATTTCTTCATATCCGAATCCCAGCCGAACGCGTACACATGTTTTTCCGACGCCGTTTCCAAGGTTGCGCTGGAATCGGTGTTTTGCAGCAGCACGTCGGCGCCCTGCCCAATCAAGGTTTCAGCAGCTTGCTTTTCCTTGCCTGGGTCGAACCAGCTATTAATCCAGATCACCTTGGTATGGACCTTGGGGTTGACCGACTGCGCACCCAGCGTATAAGCATCGATATTGCGCACCACTTCAGGAATCGGTACCGAAGCTACAAAACCCAAGACATTGCTCTTGGTGGTGTAACCGGCCACGATACCGGCCAGGTAAGCACCTTGATACATACGCACGTCATAGGTGCCGAAGTTGGCCGCTTTCTTATAGCCCGTGGCGTGCAGGAACACGACATCGGGGAAGTCCTTGGCGACTTTCAATTCGAAGTCCTGATACCCGAAGCTGGTACCCACGATGACCTTATTGCCCTTGTTGGCAAGATCGCGGAACACGCGTTCCGAGTCGGCAGACTCGGGCACATTCTCGACCCGCGTCACTTTGACTTTATCGCCGAACTGAGCCTCGACGGCCTTCACGCCTGTTTCATGCGCGAAGGTCCAGCCCGCATCGCCCGGATTGCCCAGATAGACAAAGGCGACGCCTGGCGGGGTATCCGCCGCTGCCGGCAGGATCGCCGAACCGGCGAGCGCTGCGGCCACTACAGCCAGTTTTTTCAAAGCTTGGACATGCATTGTGATGCTCCTCTTGACGGGTAATGAAAAAGACTAAGTAAAACCTGGACCATGTAGCTCAGGCAAGTGAAGAAAAAGGTTTGCCCAGTGACGCAGGCGCATTCAACTTGATCAGGTTCGGGTTACGCGAAATCAGCACCAGCACCAGCACCGTGGCCAGATACGGCAAGGTTGCAAGGAACTGGGTCGGCACCGGCACGCCAATCGCCTGGGCATAAAACTGCAAGGCCATCACCGCGCCGAACAACAAGGCCCCGACCATCAGACGACCCGGACGCCAGCTGGCAAACACCACCAATGCCAAGGCAATCCAACCACGGCCGGCCGTCAATTGTTCCTGCCAGAGATGCAGATAAATAATCGAGTAATACGCGCCGCCCAAGCCGGCCATCGCGCCGCCGAACATCACCGCGCCATAACGTATCGTCAACACCGGAAAGCCAACGGCATGGGCTACTGTCGGCGACTCACCGACCGAGCGCAGCATCAGACCCGCACGTGAGCGATACAAAAACCAGCCGACCACGAGAAATAAGGCAAAACTCAGGTAGCCGATCAGCGTCAGACTAAACAAAGCCTGGCCTAGAACCGGAATTTTCGACAACAGCGGAATCGGAAAAGCATCCACGGTCACGGGCAGCGTTGCCGAGGTAAAGGGTTTGCCGATATAGGCCGAGAAACCCGTGCCGAAGATGGTCAACGCTAAGCCCGTGGCAACCTGATTGGCTTGCAGCGTTAGCGTCAGAAAACCGAATACCAGGGCCATCACAATGCCTGCGGCAATCGCTGCGACAAAACCGAGCCAAGGATGACCCGTGGTCGCGGCCACCGCATAGCCTGTCACGGCCCCCATCAACATCATGCCTTCCACACCGAGGTTAAGTACCCCTGACTTTTCCGTCACCAACTCGCCGAGGCCGGCCAGCATTAGTGGGATCGCAGCAATCACCGCGCTGGAGGCCAAACCGCTCGCTTGACTCACGTCCATAACGTTCTCTCAGGATAAGGTAGAAGTTTCGAGGGGCTTAATCGTCTTGGCAGCCACTGCCACAACGCCGCGCCGACGCAACCGAAAATTAACGAACAAGTCGCAACCGAGCAGGCAGAACAACAGCAAGCCCTGAAATACGCCACTTAATGCCTGCGGCAATTGCAGTGAAGTTTGTACCGCTTCGCCACCCAGGTAGAGCAAGGCCATCAGCAAGCTCGACAAGACAATACCCACCGGATGCAAACGTCCGACAAACACCACGATGATCGCGGTAAAGCCATAACCCGGCGACCAGGTCGATTGCAATTGACCGATAGGACCCGCCACCTCACCCATCCCGGCCAAGCCCGCCAGCGCACCGCTGATCAGCATCGCCGACCAAATCGTGCGGCGCTCCGAGAAGCCGGCGTAGCGCGCGGCCATCGGCGCCAAGCCGCCGACGCTCATGCGGTAACCGGCAAAGCTTTTTCTCATAAACAGCCAGATCAAGGGAATCGCGGCCAAGGTCAAAAATACCGAGGCATTAATCCGTGTGCCCTTCCAGAACGTCCAGTGCCAGTCGCCGGAAAACAAGGGATACAGCGCGCTCGGCCCGAACATGATCGACAGCGGAAAATTCATCCCTTGTGGATCGCGCCACGGCCCGCTGACCAAGTAAATAATCAATTGCGGCGCCACATAGGTCAGCATCAGACTCACCAGAATCTCGCTGGTATTGAAGCGGCTGCGCAAGAACGCAGGAATCGCCGCCCAGATCATGCCGCCCAGCACACCGGCAAACATCATCAGCGCTAACACCCACCAAGCGGTCACGCCATCGAAGTAAATCGCCACGCCGCTGGCAGCCACGCCACCGACCAACATCTGTCCTTCAGCGCCGATATTCCAGACGTTGGCACGGTAGGCCAAGGCCAGACCGAGGCCGATCAAGCAGATAGGTGATGCTTTGAGCAGCAGTTCGGCCAGGCCGTCGATGCTGGATAAAGGTTCGATAAAAAACGCATACATGGCGGCTGCGGCATCTTTGCCGATCAGGCTGAAAATCAGCCATCCCCCGGCCAGCGTCAACAGTGCGGCCAGCAACGGTGCTGCGAGTTGCATGGTCCGCGACGGTGACGGGCGTGCTTCTAATTGGTAAGGAAAGTTCATATCGGCAGGTCTATCTGTCTTAAACGGTCTAAGGATGAGCGCTTCACGCTACGCTCAGTGCTCTGCTGCATGCGATACAACTTCATTGCCTGGGAATAAACCTGCCATCCACAAGCCGATTTCTTCGGAATTGGTGTCGCGCGTCACCTTGACCGGTGACAAACGCCCGCCGGCCACCACCGCAATCCGGTCGCAGATATCGAATAACTCCTGCAGTTCTTCCGAAATCACTAGAATCGCCGTGCCACGCGCCGCTAAATCGAGTAACTGCTGGCGGATAAAGCCTGCCGCACCGATATCGACACCCCAGGTCGGTTGCGCCACCACCAATACTTTGGGTTCCTGAAGGATTTCGCGGCCGACGATAAACTTCTGCAAGTTGCCGCCGGACAAGCTTTGCGCCAACGCGTCGGGGCCACCGCAACGCACATCGAATGCCTTAATGCAGGTTTCCGCAAAGGCACGCACAACCGCGCTTTTGATCCAGCCCGACTGCACCATCTGCTCGCGATGTGCGGTGAGCAGACCGTTGTCGGCCAGCGACATGGCGGGCACCGCGCCGCGCCCCAAGCGCTCTTCCGGCACAAAGGCGAAACCTTGCGTGCGGCGTTGACCGGCGTCGAGCCGGCCGACCGGCCGGCCGCAAATCGTGATCGTTTCGCCCGGCGCCGAAGCCGGCAAGGGCAGCTCGCCCGACAAGGCGGCCAGCAATTCGGCCTGACCGTTGCCCGAGACACCGGCAATGCCCAACACCTCGCCCGCACGCAATTCAAACGAAACACCGGAAAGCGAGGTGCCGAAAGGGTCATCGCTGGCTACCGACAGATCCTTCACCGCCATCAAAATATCGCCGGGCGTATGTTCGCGATGAACGTAGGCAGGTAGCGCGTGGCCCACCATCAATTGCGCAAGCGAGGCCTGGGTTTCCTGAGCCGGTGTCACCTTGCCGGTAACCCGACCGCCGCGCATCACGGTCGCGGTGTCGCAAAGCTCCTGGATTTCGTCGAGCTTGTGGCTAATATAAAGAATGCTGCACCCCTCGGAGGCCAATCGGCGCAGCACCGTGAACAGTTTGCGCACCGCCTGCGGCGTCAGCACGGAAGTGGGTTCGTCCATAATCAGCAGGCGCGGGTCCTGCAATAGACAACGGACGATTTCGACGCGTTGTCTTTCACCCACAGTCAGGCTATGTACGTGACGCTGAGGATCGATATCGAGACCATATTCGGCCGATACCTTGATAATGCGGGCGCTAAGCGCCTTGAGGTCGAACTCATCATCGAGCGCGAGTGCAATATTCTCGCCAACGGTCAAGGTTTCGAACAGTGAGAAGTGCTGGAACACCATTCCTATGCCCAGCTTACGGGCAGCAGCCGGATTGGCGATTTCCAACAATTGGCCGTTCCAGCGGATTTCACCGGCGTCGGGCCGCACCGCACCATAGATGATTTTCATCAGTGTGCTTTTACCGGCGCCGTTCTCGCCCAACACCGCATGGATTTCGCCGGGAGCAACCTCCATGCTGATGTTGTCGTTAGCGCGCACCAACGGATACTGCTTGGTTACGCCAGAGAGCGATAACCGGGCCGGCACGCTGGGCGCACCGGCAAGGTCGGGCGGCGATGCAATGACTTGATGATTCACTTTTTGCGTCCCTCTCTATGCATGTTTATCTTCGTGGTTTGCCCACCTTTCGGCACACAAACTTGCTTGACGACGATTTATGTCTATATTAAAAGCGATATACTGTTAGCCAACAACATCGTTCAACCGATATACCAGGATGCCCCCATGAGCCAGCAACGCGAGGCCATCGATACCTATTTGCTCAGAGTCATGCACACCCTACTAATGGAATGTAGTGTGACCCGCGCAGCAGTCAAGCTCAATCAGTCCCAACCGGCCATTAGCGCTGCCTTGCGACGACTGCGCGACATCACCGGCGATCCGCTGCTGGTGCGCGGCAAGTCGGGCATGGTTCCGACGGACTACGGTTTGTGGTTGCTTGAACCCGTGCGTAATGCCCTGCACGAGATCGACCGAATTCGTTTCCAGCAACATAATTTCGATCCGGCCACCTCGACCCGCTGCTACCGAATCGGCAGCCCCGACTACTTGAATGTGTTGTTTGTGCCCACCGTGGTTGAGCGCTTTCGGCGCGCCGCACCCGATGCCCAACTTGAATTCCATTCGCTCGGCCCGTCCTTCGACTACGAACTCGCACTTGAAGCCGGTCAGCTCGACGTGGTCATTGGCAATTGGCCGGAACCGCCCGAACAACTGCACCTGTCGAATCTGCTGACCGATGAAATCGTCTGCCTGATGAGCGATACGCATCCGTTTGCCAAGCGGGGCGAACTCACACTCGACCAATATCTGAAAGCCCCCCACCTGACCCCGTCGCCCTACTCGGTCGGCCAGCGTGGCGCAATCGATACCTTTCTGGCGCGTGAGCGGCTCAAGCGTAATGTGGTTGTGACTTTGCCTTACTTCAACTTGGCGCCCTATGCGCTGGTCAAGTCCGACCTGATCTTCACCACTACCCGACTGTTTGCCGATCACTACGCCAAGCTGCTGCCGCTCGTGGTGCTGCCGGCGCCGCTGGACTTCCCGCCGATGCCTTATTACCAGTTGTGGCATGAGCGCGTCCATTACTCAGACGAAGTACGCTGGCTGCGTGGGCTGATCGCCGACGCCACCCGTACCTTGCTGGACCAGAAAAAATAATACCGTGAGAGCCCGCCGAGCAATTCGGCGGGCCACGCCGCGGGCACTGCCCGAGTCAGGCGTTGGTCGTGCAAACCGCGCTCGCGGTCCATGGTGACTAGCGCGGTCGCATGCTGATTCAGCATGGTCCGTGTTTTATCTGCGCCCGGTTGCATATCCGAGGTCGGGTAAGTCTGTTCAGTCACGCTGTGCTCTCGCTATCAAATAACCGTTATGAAATGACATAAGCTATAACGAAAATCGGCACCCCGAGGTATACCCTGAGGGTTGCAACTTAACCTGCGCTCCTGTCAGACACTGGTTTTCGTTGCTGCGGACAAGCTCAACGTTGAGGGCTCAAAATTACAATGGCAACTGGCAAATCGACCATAATCCCCCTCAGCAAATTCATATAGTAGGTCTACTTAGGGCGCCAAAATTGCCGCGGCAGGTGGGTTTATGTGACCCATCTTCATGTGCCAGGCATTATTCTTGTTATTCCAGCCGTTATTAGCGTCACATCCTTCCTACAATGACGAGACAGGTGCGCTTGTGTCCCCGCCGGTATTTAAAAAAATAGCAATGGACACATTCGACGAGTCTAGAAATAGACCGGACTTGATTTATCTACTGTACTTAAAATTAAGGAGACGCCATGGGAAAACTAACTACCCATGTGCTGGATACGGCACTCGGTCAACCGGGCGCCGGCATTCGCATCGAACTATTCCGCATTGAAGGCGAAGCTCGCCATGCGCTCAAGCAAGTGTTGACCAACTCCGACGGCCGCTGCAACGAGCCCTTGCTCGAAGGCGAGAACTTCACCGTCGGCGAGTACGAATTGGTGTTTCATGCAGGCGACTATTTCGCCGCCGCCGGCATTGCCCTGCCCGCGCCGCGTTTTGTCGACCGTGCGGTTCTGCGCTTCGGTGTGGCCGACAAAACAGCTCACTACCATGTGCCGCTGCTGGTCTCGCCCTGGAGTTACAGCACGTACCGCGGTAGCTAAACGTCCAATGTTATAGCCGCATAGCCGGCACCCTTTTTATCGGATTTGGAGAGTTTCATGGAAGGCTTTATTGTCGATTGGTTAAACCTGGCCCTGCGCTGGCTGCACGTGATCACGGCGATTGCGTGGATAGGCGAGTCGTTTTATTTTGTCGCACTCGACAATAGCCTGAAACCGCCAACCGATCCCGTACTGCAAAAGCGCGGCGTGTTCGGCGAATTGTGGCATGTGCATGGCGGTGGCTTCTACAACATGCAGAAATACATGGTTGCACCGGCCGAAATGCCGGAAGACCTGCATTGGTCCAAATGGCCGTCCTACACCACCTGGATGTCGGGCTTTGCGTTATTCACGGTGCTCTATCTGTATTCGCCAAGCACCTACCTGATCGACAAGAACGTCATGGACATCGGCCCGGTCGTCGCAGTCGCTTCGGCACTGGGCTTCCTGGTAGCCGGCTGGCTGGTGTACGACACCCTGTGTCGTCGTCTGGGGCACAACGATAAGCTGCTGGGCGTATTCGTCGGCATCTATGTGATTGCGGCTGCCTGGTTGAGCTGCCATATTTTTGCGGGCCGTGCGGCTTACCTGATCACGGGCGGCATGTTGGCGACCATCATGTCGGCCAACGTGTTCTTTGTGATCATCCCGGGTCAGCGCAAAGTCGTCGATGCCTTGCTCAAGGGTGAGACACCGAACCCCTTATACGGCAAGCGCGGTAAACAGCGCTCGGTCCACAACACGTATTTCACCTTGCCGGTCGTATTTGTGATGATTTCGAATCACTATGCCATGACCTACACCAACAAATACAACTGGGCCGTGCTGTTGATTATCATGTTGGCGGGCGCGCTGATTCGCCAATTCTTTGTGATGCGTCATCGCGGCCAGGTGCTGTGGTACCTGCCGCTGATCGGCATCGCATTGATGCTCGGCGCCTTTGCCTGGACCATGCCTAAAGCTGCTCCGCAAGCCGCGGTTGCACCCGGCGCCGAAGCCGTGACTTTGAGCGCGATTCAGCCGATCATTACCCAACGCTGTGCTGCATGCCATTCGGTGCATCCGACCATGATGGGTAGTGCACCGGCAGGCGTCGTGTTGGACACGCCCGATGACATTATCAAGAATGCCCAGCGCGTCTATCAGCAAACCGTGCAATTGAAGGCCATGCCCCTGGGCAACGCCACACAAATGACGGACGCTGAGCGCGCCAAGGTTGCGCAGTGGTTTGAGCAAGGCGCACACAGCTAAGACGTTACCAGGGTAGAAATAGTCGCAAGCCGGCCGCAAGGTCATGCAGGCCGGCATCGTAAAAGAATTTTGTTTATACGTTGCTGCGAGAGGCGCGTAACGGTGCACATCCTAAAGGGTCTGCACCGTTTTTTTATGGGTGCGCAGCGATCGCAAGCGGCTTGATCAAGCCGCAAAAAAACCGGCAGCCCTGTCCATGAAAAACACCCCAAAGATTGGACGGATGTCCAACTTTTGGGGTGCAGTTCAGTCCAGGCGCTGCCGGTTTTCTTTGTCCGCGCTATGTTAGCCGCGGCCGAAGATTTAGAACTCGTGACGCAAGCCTACACCTGCCGTATTGCCGGTACCGATGGTCGGGACAGCACCCTCAGCCGTCGCTTGCACAGACTGGCCACCGGTGTAACGGTCGGACATGTAAGCCGCATACACGTCGGTCCGTTTGGACAGCGGGTAATCATAGCCCACAGCCCAGGTGTTATGCGTCGTCTTGAAGCCGCCCGAATCTTTCGAATAAGCGTCTGACAG
>Ga0302178_10000781_pt1 | contig 28013 bp, 22 predicted proteins | sample I_Palsa_E1_3_FD_198790 | JGI IMG/M metagenome (GOLD analysis project Ga0302178, IMG submission 198790) | Peat permafrost microbial communities from Stordalen Mire near Abisko, Sweden - I_Palsa_E1_3 | ecosystem: Environmental > Terrestrial > Soil > Palsa > Peat permafrost | place: Sweden... | reverse complement strand
CTCGTCGGCGTGCGCGGCCGGATTCGCGACAAGCTCGGTATAGCTGGTCAGCAGCGTGTGCAGGATCTTCAGCCCGTTCCTGCGCAGGGACGAGCCGGTCTCGGTCAGGTCCACGATCGCGTCCACGATGTCGGGGACCTTCGCCTCGGTAGCGCCATAGGACGGGATCACCAGCGCCTTGATCCCGTTGGCGTCCAGGAAGCGCCGGGTGAGCGCGGGGAACTCCGTCGAGATCCGCACCCCCTCGGGGAGGTCGGCGATCGATTCCCAGCCCGCCGCCGCTGGCACCGCCAGCACGACCCGGACCGGGTTGGCGGTCGCCTTGGAGTACTGCAGCTCGCCGAGCGAGACGACATCAGCCCCGGTCTCGGCGATCCAGTCCCGGCCGGTGATGCCGAAGTCGAAGAGCCCCTGCTCGATGTAGGACGGGATCTCCTGCGGGCGCAGGAACCGGACCCGGCCGATCCGCGGATCGTCGATCGACGCGTGGTAGTCACGGTCGGACGAGCGCCGGACCGTCAGGTCGGCCGCATCAAAGAGGTCAAGGGTGGCTCGTTCCAGCGAGCCCTTAGGCAGCACGAGGGAAAGCAAGACGGCAGAACCTTTCAGGCCGGCGGGCAGGGCCAGGCTGACACTAGTCGCCAGCCCAGGTCAATGTCGCCCCCGGCCGCCCCACGTCGCGGGCTTGCCGCCCCGCGTCGCCGCCCCGGCCGCCTCGCCTCGCTAGCCTGCGTCCAGGCGGAGCAGGTCGTCGGTCGTCTCACGGCGCAGCATGACCCTGGCCGCGCCGTCGCGGACCGCGACGACCGGGGGCCGGGTCACGTGGTTGTAGTTGCTGGCCATCGACCGGCAGTAGGCGCCGGTGGCGGCGACAGCGATCAGGTCCCCGGCGGCAACGTCAGCGGGCAGGTAGGTGTCGCGCACCACGATGTCGCCGCTTTCGCAGTGCCTGCCGACAATCCGGCTGAGCATGGGCGGCGCCCCGGATTCGCGGGACGCCAGCACGCAGGTGTAGTCGGCGTCGTACAGCGCCGTCCGGATGTTGTCGCTCATGCCGCCGTCCACGCTCACGTAGGTGCGCAGGCCGTCAACGTCCTTGACGGTGCCAACTTCGTAGAGGGTGACGGTGCCGGGCCCGGCGATAGCCCGGCCTGGCTCAACGGACATCCTCGGGCGGGCCAGCCCGGCGCCGCGGCATGCCGACTCCACGATGTTACGGAGGCTGGCGGCGATGACCCGGACGTCCGCTGGATCATCGCCCGCCGTGTAGGCGATGCCGAACCCGCCGCCAAGGTTCAGCTCCTCGATACCGATCCCGTGCTCGTCGCGGATCCGCACCGCCAGCTCGATGACCCGGTGCGCGGCAACCTCGAAGCCGGCCGTGTCGTAGATCTGCGAACCGATATGCGAGTGCAGTCCCGCGAAGTCAAGGCCGGGGCTGGCCAGCACGCGGCGGACCGCCTCATCCGCCGCCCCGGAGGTGAGCGAGAATCCGAATTTCTGGTCATCATGCGCGGTGGCTACGTACTCATGCGTGGCGGCCTCCACGCCCGTGGTGACGCGAACCAGGATTCTCGGCCGGCGGCCGGTCCCGGCCGGTCCGGCAAGGCTGGCCAGGCGCCCGATCTCCTCGAACGAATCGGCCACGATATGCCCGACCCCGGCCGCCAGCGCGCGCTCAAGCTCAGCCGGCAGCTTGTTGCTGCCGTGCAGCGTGATCATCTCAGCCGCCACCCCGGCCCTGAGCGCGACCTCAAGCTCTCCGCCGGTGCAGACGTCGACGCCGAGCCCCTCTTCGGTCACCCAGCGAAGGACCGCCTGGCAGCAGAACGCCTTGGCCGCGTACGACACCCCGGCACCGGCGCCGAATGCCTCGTGGAACTCGCGGCAGCGACTCCGGAAGTCCGCCTCGTCGCAGGCGAAAAGCGGGGTCCCGAACTGCGCGGCAAGAGCGTGCACGCTGACGCCGCCCAGGACCAGGGCGCCGCCGGAGCGCCGCGCCGTCCGCGGCCAGATCGCCGGGTCGAGCGCGTTCAGGTCCGCTGGCACCGGCGGCGGGTAGCCGGCCGGCAGTACGTCGGCATGGCGGGGTCCCGCCGGATGGGCGACGCGGCTCATCGCACTCCCCTGGTAAAGGTCAGGCCGGTAAACATCAGGCTGGTGAAGGTCGGGCTGGTGAAGGTCAGGCGGTGGTCAAGGTCAGGCGGTGGTCAAGGTCAGGCGGTGGTCAAGGTCAGGCGGTGGTGAAGGTCAGGCGATGGCGCCGGATCAGGCGAAGCCCGCGATGCGGTGCGGCACGTACGGCTTCTCCAGCTGATCGATCTCCTCAGGCGTGAGCTGAACGTCGAGGGCGGCGATGGCGTCCGCCAGATGCAGCGGCCTGGTCGCGCCGACGATCGGCGCCGTCACAGCGGGACGGCTGGCCAGCCAGGCCAGGGCGATCTGGGCACGCGGGACCCCGCGGCTCTCCGCGACCCTGGACACCTGCTCGGCGATCAGCCGGTCCTCTGCGGCGTAGAGGCTCTGGCCGAAGGCGTCGTTCTCGCTGCGGGCGGTCTCAGCGTCCCATTTCCTGGCCAGCCGGCCCCGCGCCAGCGGACTCCACGGGATGACGCCAATGCCCTGGTCAGCGCAGAGCGGCAGCATCTCCCGTTCTTCCTCGCGGTACAGCAGGTTGTAATGATTCTGCATGGTGGCGAACCGCGTCCAGCCGCGGGCGGCGGCGAGGTAGAGCGACTTGGAGAACTGCCAGGCGTACATCGACGAGGCCCCGATGTAGCGTGCCTTACCCGCCTTGACGACGTCGTGCAGGGCCTCCAGGGTCTCCTCGATAGGCACCTGCGGATCCCAGCGGTGGATCTGGTACAGGTCGACGTAGTCGGTTCCGAGCCGGGCCAGGCTGGCGTCGATCCCGGTCATGATCGCCTTGCGGGACAGCCCCTGTCCGTTCGGGCCTGGCCGCATTCGCCCGTTTACCTTGGTGGCGAGCACGATCTCATCACGCCGGCCGAAGTCTTTCAGCGCGCGGCCGGTGATCTCCTCGCTGGACCCGGCCGAATACACGTCCGCGGTGTCGAAGAAGTTGATCCCGGCCTCGATCGCCTGCCGGAAGAACGGGCGGCTGGCCTCCTCGTCCAGCGACCACGGGTGCGCCCCGCGGCCGGGCTCGCCGTAGCTCATGCAGCCCAGGCAGATCGGCGAGACGTCCAGGCCAGTCGAGCCGAGCTTCACGTATTCCATCCGGATCGCTCCTCGGTGGTAGCAGATCAGTCAGTCGCCGGCCTCAGCGCCCGCGGTACGGGCGATGATGCCCTGCCAGGGCGCCAGCACGATGCCCGCTCCGGCGGGCCGGGTCTCTCCGGCGGGCCGGGCCTGGCCGGCCGGCCGGGCGTTCCCGGCGGTGGAGAGCAGGACCGGCCCAACCGGATCATGACAGGTGACGGGGCGGCCGGAGAAATTGGCCAGCACCGTCAGGTCACCGGCCCGGTAGGCCCACAGTCCAGGCGGCGCTGGCTGCGCCTGGTAGCCGGCGATCTGGCTACCGAACTCGGCGCGCCGCAGGCTGATCAGATCACGGCAGAAACGGAGCACGGACCCGGGATCATCCTGCTGGCCCGCAACACTGACGGCGGCGCCGTCGCCGGCCGGCAGCCAGGGGGTCACCTGCGCCGCCGTGAATCCAGCGGCGGGCGAGGAATCCCACTGCATCGGGGTGCGGGCCCGGTCCCTGTTGCCCTGCCAGCCGGTACCGCCGCCGCGGGACATCTTGTCCTGCTGCAGCTCCAGGGGCACGTCGACGTCGGTCATCCCGATCTCGTCCCCGTAATAGAGCACGGTGGTCCCCGGCAGCGTGGCGAGCACCAGCAGCGCCAGCCGGATCTTCCGCTCGTCCCCGCCGCACCAGCGGGTCGGGAACCTGCCGACGTCGTGATTCGACGCCGTCCACACCGGGCATGCCCCGGCGGGGAGCCGGGCCAGCGTATCCGCAACGACGCCGGACATGTCCGGCGCGGCCAGAGCGGAGAACACGAACGGGAAGTTGAACGCCAGCTGCAATTCGTCGTCGTTACCGTAGAAAGCGGCCAGTCGGCCAGGGTCAGCGACCCAGGTCTCGCCGAGCAGCACACGCGCGCCAGGGTAGCCGCCAGGGCAGCCGTCCGCGATCCGCCGCCAGTCCCGGTAGACCTGATGCGTCTCCGGCCGGTTCGCGCTGTAGGCGGGCTGCTGGCCGAAATGCCCCGCCAGCGGGCCTGCCCCTGTCTCGGGCGGGTTGTCGCGCAGTTTCGCGTCCTTGTAAAGGCCGTGGGCGACGTCAATCCGGAAACCGGCGACCCCCCGGTCCAGCCAGAACCGGAGAATCTCACTGAATTCCTCGTGTACCCGTGGTTCCCACCAGTTCAGGTCCGGCTGGCTGGCCAGGAAGTTGTGCAGGTAATACTGGCCGGTCGGCTCATGCCACGCCCAGGCGGCGGCGCCGGTGGCATCCAGCCAGTTGTTCGGCGGCCCGCCGTCAGGCCCCGGGCCGGACCAGACATAGAAGTCCCGGTGCCCGGAGTCGCGGCTGCCCGCCGCGTCGATGAACCAGGGATGGGCCGAGCTGGTGTGGTTCGGCACCAGGTCGAGCAGCACCCGCATGCCGCGCTGGCCGGCCCCGGCGATCAGCGCGTCGATGTAATCCATGGTGCCGAAGTCAGGATGAACGCCCAGGTAGTCGGAGACGTCATAACCCCAGTCGTCGTCCGGCGACGGCATCGTCGGTGATAGCCAGATGCCGTCGACGCCCAGCCACGACAGGTAGTCGAGCTTGGCGATGACGCCGCCGAGGTCGCCGTAGCCGTCGCCGTTGGTGTCGAGCCACGACCGGACGTACAGCTGATAGAGCACCGCACCGTGCCACCAGCGGTGCTGGCCAGAGTTACTGTCCATCGATCTCCTGATCAATCACGGCCGGCTCAATAGCGGCCGGCGACGGAACCAAGCCCGGCCGCCTTGATTCTTGCCAGGGCCGGCCCCGACAATAGATAGCGTGAGCCCGGTTATCGAACTGGTGATAGCTATCCTGCTTCCCACGGCGGCGGGATACTTCCTCATCGGCGGGTCCCGCGGGATCCGCTGGTCTGCTGAGCGCAGGAACGTGCGCAGGTACCGGCTCGATCCCCCGGCCGAGCCCATCGAGCGGCTCCGCGCCAGCCTCTGCCGGCTGCGGGCTGAACTTGACGCGACCGAGACAAGCTCGGGGATCCCGGCCAAGAGCATGCGCCTGAAGGCACTGCGCGGCGCCTATGTCGATGCGCTGTCGACGGCCTGCGAACGGCTGGAGATCAGCCCGCCGCCCGGCGGCGACCGGGCGCCGCTGACCGAGATCTACCGCGTGGAGGCGGCGCTGCGGCAGCGTGGCCTGGACGTAAGAGAGACGGCCGCGCGCTGATCGCTGGTCCTCGCCGCGCTGGTCCTCGCCGCGCTGGTCCTCGCCGCGCCGGTCCTCGCCGCCCCGGTCCCGGCGTACGATCTGGGTGTGGTCTGTGTGCTCGCCGTATCCGACGAGGTCGACGAAGGGCTGTACGCCGACCTCGGCCCGGTGCGTGCCGCCGAGCTGGTGGTGGCCTGCGGGGACCTGCCGTTTGAGTACCTGGGCTACCTGATGAACGGCCTCGACGTGCCGCTGGTGTTCGTGCCCGGCAACCATGACCCAGATCTTTCCGGATACCGCCATTCGCGGGCGGGACTGACCCTGCGGGCCGGACTGCCCGCCCGGGCACCCTGGCCGGACGGCGCGGTGAACGCTGACGGCAGGATCGTCGATGTCGCGGGCCTCCGGTTCGCCGGCCTGGGCGGCTGCCGCCGGTACGGCAGCGGGCCGAACCAGTACAGCGACCACCAGCTGGCGGGACGGGCCAGATCGCTCCGCCGTCAGGCGCGGTGGCACCAGTTGCGTGGCAGGCCGCGCGTCGACGTGCTGCTGACCCATGCTCCGCCGCGGGGCGTCGGCGACGGCGCTGACCCGCCGCACTGGGGATTCACGGCACTGCACGGACTGGTCGCCGGGCTCCAGCCGGTCATGCTGCTGCACGGGCACGTGCTGAGTTACGACGCGGCCACCTCGCAGCGGCAGCTTGGTGCCACCGCTGTGCGCAACGTCGCGGGGCGGCATCTGCTCGATATCCGGCCGGGCGGCGGCGGCGCCGTCCGGCCGAGTCCTGGCCGCGATCATGCCCGCTGAGACCGGGTTCCCCCGCGCCGACGTCGAGAACGACTTCCTGCGCGCTCGGCGGCGCCAGGTGCTGGCCCGGCTGGCCCACCGGCTACGCCGGGAGCCGGATGACGTCAACCTGATCCTCCCGTTCGACGAGGTAGTCGCGGCCCTCGGGATGCAGGGCGAGCGATCGCTTGGCCTGCAGACCATCCAGCTGGAAACCGTGGTCGGCACGGTCGACTCGCGGCGCGATTTCGACCGCCGGTTCCGGCCCACCTCCAGCCGGGTGCGGGCACGGTGGGAGAACCTCGCGCTGGCGCAGCGGCGCGGGGAGTCGATCCCGCCGATTGACGTCTATCGCATCGGCGACATGCACTTCGTGCAGGACGGTCATCACCGCGTCTCGATCGCGCTGGCAACCGGCCAGAAAACCATCGACGCCTACGTCACCGAGGTGCTGACGGCGATTTCGGCCGATGGCGTCCATAACCGGGGCGACCTGCTCGTGAAGAGCTACGAGCGCCTCTTCCGGGCCAGGGTGCCGCTGCCGCCGCAGGCATACGCCAAGATCAGCTTCAGCGACCCCTGGTCGTTCGCGGAGCTTGGCGGTGCGGTGGAAGCATGGGGTTTCCGCTGCATGCAGGACGAGCGTGCCTTCATGGACCGGGCCGAGGTCGCGCGCCGGTGGTTCGCCGAGGAGTACCGCCCGGTCGTGCGCATGCTGCGCGCGGCCGACCTGATCGGCTCTCGCACCGAGGCCGAGGCCTACCAGCGGGTGGCGCGCGAGCGGTACCGCCTCATCCGCACTCACGAATGGAGCGATGAGGTCATCGAGCGCCTGCGTCGCGAGGTTAAGTAGCCGCGTCGCGAGGTCAGGTAGCGGCCGGGCCCGCCGTCGCCGCAGGCTCGGTGCCCAGTGTCAGGTTCTTGCCGGTGTCCGGATCGAAGACGTGCATTGACCGGATGTCGGCCCACAGCTCGGCATCGTCTCCCTCCTTGATGCTGGTGACCGCATTCAGCCGCGCGGTCACTGTCTCGGCGCTCGCGCCGATGTCGCCAGCGCCGGAATCCGCCGCGAGATCCGCGAGCTGGTCGGTAGTGGCGGACAGGCCGCCGTCCTGGGTGAAGTAGACGAAGACGTCCGAGCCCATCGACTCGACGACGTCGATGGTGGAGTGGAACGTGACTCCGTGGCCTCGCTCGTCCGGCTGGACGAGCGACGCGTCCTCGAAATTCTCCGGGCGGATGCCCACGATGACCTGGCGGCCGGCATTCGCGCGCTCCAGCGTCTGCTTCAGCTGCGGAGTAACCGGAAGGTCGCCGATCGCGGTGCGCAGGCTGCCCTCCTCCAGGGTGCCGGCCATGAAGTTCATCGCGGGCGAGCCGATGAAGCCGGCCACGAAGAGATTGATCGGGTTCTCGTACAGCTCATGCGGGGAGCCGACCTGCTGCAGAATGCCGCTGCGCATCACCGCGAGCCGGTCGCCCAGGGTCATCGCCTCGGTCTGGTCGTGCGTGACGTACACCATGGTGGTGCCGAGCCGCTTCTGCAGCTTGGACACCTCGGTCCGGGTCTGCACGCGCAGCTTGGCGTCCAGGTTGGACAGCGGCTCGTCCATCAGGAACACCGAAGGATCGCGGACGATCGCCCGGCCCATCGCGACCCGCTGCCGCTGGCCGCCGGACAGGTTGGCCGGCCGGCGGTCCAGGTGCTGGGTCAGGTCAAGGATCCGCGCTGCCTCATTGACCTTCTCGTCGATGGTGGCCTGCGGCGTCTTCGCCAGCTTGAGCGCGAAGCCCATGTTCTGCCGCACGGTCATGTGCGGGTAGAGCGCGTAGCTCTGGAAGACCATCGCGATGTCGCGGTCCTTCGGCGCGGCGTTGTTCACCACCTTGCCGCCGATGCGCAGCTCGCCCTCGGTGATGTCCTCCAGGCCGGCGATCATGTTGAGCGTCGTCGACTTCCCGCAGCCGGACGGGCCGACCAGGATGACGAACTCGCCGTCGGCGATGTCCAGCGAGATCTTGTCGACCGCCAGCGCGCCATCCGGGAAGCGCTTGGTCACCTGGTCCAGAACGATTTCAGCCACTGTTACTCCTTCTCATGCCTCAGCTAGCCCTTGACCGCGCCTGATGTCAGCCCAGCGACGATCCTGCGCTGGAAGAACACCACGAAGATGATGATCGGGATGGTGATGACCACCGCGGCGGCCGCGATGGGGCCAGTCGGAACCGTGAACTGCGAGCTGCCGCTGAAGTAGGCCAGCGACGCCGGCGCCGTCCGGGAGGCGAGCGTCGAGGTGAACGAGATCGCGAACAGGAACTCGTTCCAGCAGGCGAGGAAGACCAGGATCGACGTGGTGACCATTCCCGGTGCCGCCAGCGGCGCGATGACCTTCACGAACGCCTGGAAGGGCGTGGCGCCGTCGATCTTGGCGGCCTTCTCGAGTTCCCAGGGGATCTCACGGAAGAACGCCGACAGCGTGTAGATGCCGAGCGGCAGGCCGAAGGCAACGTAGGGGATGATCAGGCCCGGCCACGTGTTGAACAGGCCAAGCGAGCGCTCAATGTTGAACATGGGGGTCACCAGCGAGATCGCCGGGAACATCGCGATCAGCAGCGCCATCCCGATCAGCACGGCCTTGCCGGGGAACCGCAGCCGGGCGACGGCGTAGGCCGCCATGGAGGCCAGCACGACGGCGATGAGCGTCGAGATGAGGCCGATGCCGATCGAGTTGATCAGCGGCCTGATGAACTGCGAGGTGTGCAGGATCCCGGTGTAGTTCCCCCAGGTCCACTGCCTCCCTGCGGGGAGGAAGGATGGATCGAGGACCGCCGCCGGGGTCTTGAAGGACAGCGAGACCATCCAGAGCACCGGGATCAGCGCGAGCACCACGACGACCGTGTTCGCCGTTCCCCAGCCGGTCTTCTGCCGGCCGGTCGTGGCCATAGCCATCAGTGCCTCACCTTCCCAGGTCCGAGCCGGGGGCTGCCGTGCCGAAGCCCCTAATGAACAGGAATGCGATGATCGCCACGCAGATGAAGATGAGGATCGAGATCGCCGACCCGATCCCCAGGTTCAGCGCGTTGAACAGGTTGTCGTAGCCGAGGATCGAGACCGACCCGGTGTTGTTGGTGCCGCCGGTCAGGATGAAGATGCTGTCGAATATCCGGAACGAGTCCAGCGTCCGGAAGAGCAGCGCGACCAGGATGGCCGGTTTCATCAGCGGCAGCGTGATCTTCGTGAAGCGCTGCCAGGCGGTGGCGCCGTCCACCATGGCTGCCTTCTGCAGGTCCTCGGGCACCAGGGAGAGCCCGGCCAGCAGCAGCAGCCCCATGAACGGCGTGGTCTTCCAGACCTCCGCCAGGATGATGACGGCAATTGCCTTGTATTCCGAGGTCAGCGGCGCGCTGTTGTTGAACAGCGCGGAAAGGTAACCCTCGTTGGGCGTCCATGCGTACTGCCAGCCGTAGGCGGCGGCGACCGTCACGATCCCGTAGGGGATGAGCGCGGCGGTACGGACCGTGCCCCGGCCGAACAGCGTCCGGTGCATGACCTGGGCCAGGATCATGCCGAGCACCAGCGTGATCGCGACAGAGAAGATCGTGATGACAACAGTCACCTTCAGCGCCTGCCACCAGTACGGCGAGCTGAGCACAGCGGCGTAGTTGCCCAGTCCGACGAACTTGATGTCTTGCGGGAGCTCCAGGTTGTAGCGCTCCAGTGACAGGTAGATGGCGTAGCCGACCGGGTAGGCGGTGACGGCGATCATCACGATGACCGCCGGGGCGCACAGCATCCAGCCGAGCCTGCGCTCAGCCCGCGCGCCCTCCGAGAGCTGCCGCTTGCGCCCTTCCTGTTCCTCCTTGACGGCTTCGGTGCCGGCCGCGACTTGCGCGCTCAGGCTCATCGGGGTCTTCCTTCCGTCGTTACCAGCCGGTCGCCTGCTGTGCGGCGGCTCACGGGATCAGGCCCTTCGATTGCAGGGCGTTGTTGAGCTGGCTGACCATCGACTGCTCCGTGCCCGTCGGGTTGATGCCGCTGGCCGGCGAGATCAGGTGCGAGATGTCGATGGACACGACCTGGTACACGGGCGTCTTCGGCCGGACGCTCGCGTGCTGAAGCGCGCTCAGGATGTCGGCGTGGAACGGGTAGTCCTTGAACAGCGCCGGATCGTTGTAGAGGCTGGTGATCGTGGGCGGGACGCCGCCGACGTCGGCACCGATGATCTGATTCTGCTTGTCCCGCAGGCACAGCGCGGCCTGGAAGGCGAGCGCCTTGTGCTGGGAGTACGCGCTGACCGCGAGGTCCGTGCCGCCGATCGTCACCTTGGCCGGCACGCCGGGGGTGACCTCCGGGTAGAGCGCCCACTTGAAGGTCTTGAACAGCTTCGGGTTGTCCAGCTTCATCGCCGGATACACGAACGGGTAGTTCAGCTCGAAGGCGGCCGTGCCCGCCTCCATCGCGAGCCGGTTCTGGTTCTCCATCTGCACATCCAGCGACGGGTCGGCGCCCGGGCCGGTGGCGAGCTGCTTCATGATCGACATGGCCTTGACTGCGGGCGCGCCCAACGTCACCTTGGTCGCGTTCGGGTTCAGGATGGTGCCGCCCGCGCTGGCCACCATCGTGTTGAACCAGACGGTCGCGCCCTCGTACTGCGCACCCTGGATCTCGATGTAATGCGGCTTGCCCTCCTTGGCCAGCTGCGCCGCGTCGGCCAGCATCTGCGCCCAGGTCTTCGGCGGGTTCGGCACCTCGGCGGAGTTGTACCACAGCAGCTGGGTGTTGCTGTTGTCCGGCACCGCATAGAGCTTGCCCTTCCAGAGCGCGGTGTCCAGGGCCGGCTTGAGCGTGCCGTTCTCGGCCGCCGCCTTGTTGGCACCTGTCCACGGCTCGGCCCAGCCGGCCTGGGCGAACTCGGCCTCCCAGGTGACGTCCAGGCCCATGATGTCGATCGTGTCGTCGTGCGCGGCCAGCCGCCGGACGAGCTGCTGCCGCTGTCCGTCGGAGGCGGTGGGAAGTTCCTGGTAGGAGATCGTGTACTTGCCGTGGCTTTGCGCGCTGCAGTTGTTGATGGCCTGCTGGGTGGCGCCGGAGTTGTCCGGGTAGAAGTAGAAGTTCAGCGTCACCGGGCCGCTGGACGCACCAGCCGTACCGCAGGCCGCGAGCGCGCTCGCGGCTAGCGCGGCACCCGCAAGTCCGATGCCCAGGCGCCGCGCCTGGGCACCTCGCCGCCCGCGGGCACGACGCTCGGATGTGCTCCGTCGGCGGCCGCCACTGCTCATCATTCCTCCAGCACGTAGTCGACTCCGGTACACCGCGAACGGGCATGCGCCCGAGCGCGCCTGTGCCGGCGAGTTCGTCAATACCCCGGCAGGCCCACGCCTAACACGGGACACACGTTCCCTCGCGAGCCTGGCCATTATGCGACCCATTCCATCCGGCACGCATTTTGCCCGCCGAGCCTGATATCGGACACCCGCCGGAATGCGTGCGACCTTGACCTGCCGCGTTCATCCGGCATGCGGCTAGCGTCTGCCGCGAAGAGGTGCGAAGGTCCGCCGCCCGGCAGGTCTAGCCCTGGCCGGGCGGAACTCGATCGCCGCACGATTCGCAACGGGAGCTGCTGGCGGATTGGCCTGACTTTGGCTCCGTGCAGCAGTGCGCACAGCCGCCGGGCACCCTCGCCACCGCTGTGCTCAAGCGGCTGGCGCACGGTACTCAGATTGAGCAAGGCGGCCGACTCGATGTCGTCGAATCCCACCACGGACAACTTGCCCGGCACCGGGAACCCGCGCCGCTCCGCGGCGCTGAGCACGCCCATAGCCTGGGTGTCCGAGGCAGCGAAGATCGCGGTTGGCGGGTCAGGCAGCCGGAGTAGCTGATCGGCAAGCTCCGCTGCGACCGCGGGGCCATGCGGTCCGAGCCGGACAAGCTCTGGGTCAGGGTCGATACCGGCGGCGGCGAGCTCACGCCGGTATCCCAGCAGCCGCCGCCTGGACGAGGTAAAGCCGAGGTCTGGCTCCCCGCGGGGGATGGCATCGCCGACGAACCCGATCCGCCGGTGGCCGAGTTCCAGCAGGTGCGCGGTCGCCAGCCGTCCGCCCGCCATGTCATCGATGATCGTCTGCGGCACGCCCGCTGCCACCGCGTCCACGGTCACCAGCGGGATGGCGCCCCGGTGGAACGCCTCGAGATGCTGCTTGTCGAGGTAGATCGACACGACGATCACGCCATCGGCCCGGTGCCTGGCCGTCAGCGCGGCCAGGTGGTGATCGCGCTGCTCCCGCGTATCGACGTTGCAGACGATCGTGTCGTAGCGCTGCTCGTCCAGCACCGCGAGGGCGCCGGCCAGCCGGGCCACGGTCGACGGCCTGGTCAGGTGCGGCACCAGGATGGCCACCGTGCGCGCGCTGCCGCGGGACAGCGCCGCGGCGAGGTGGCTCGGCCGGTATCCGAGCCGCTTGATAACTTCCAGGACCTTCAGCCGGGTCGATTCCCGTACGTTCACGCCGCCATTGAGCACGCGGGAAACGGTGCCCGTGCCCACGCCCGCCGTCGCGGCAACATCCGCGATCGTCGGGCGATCAGGCGTGCGCACAGGCACCTCCGATGAACGGAATCGCGCCCTTTTGGAAACGATTCCAATCTGGATCTGGCTCATTCTCACTCCGCCCCGGCACTCCGTCAAGGGTCCCCCCGCGGGGCACGCCCCGTTCAATGCCCGGGCCAGTGGCAGGCGGGCCGGTAGGCTCCGAATCCTGCGGCCGCGCATCCCGCGGGGCCCCGGCCTTACGGAGATTCCATGCCCCTTTTCGCTAAGCCGTCCGGTGCTTCTGCCACCTGGGAGCCCCAGGCAGCCGACGGCAGGCTGGCGCAGACCGCCGGTGCCGACCCCGCCGGGGTGTTTACCTCGGATCTATCGGTCTCGGAGTACGTCCTGCTCGGCGAGGCCGGCTTCGAGCCGCTGGGCTTCGTCGTCGGATCGTCCATTTACCACGTCGGGCTGCAAGTCGGCCGCTGGTCCCAGAATCAGGAACTGCAGGTCCTTACCCAGGCGATGTACAGCGCCAGGGAGCTGGCCATGGCCAGGATGCGCGCCGAGGCGGATCATCTGGGTGCTGACGGGATCGTCGGAGTGCTGCTCCGGATGCAGATGTATGCCTGGGGACAGGACGTCCTTGAGTTCGTCGCCACCGGCACCGCGGTCAAGGCCATGGCCGGCACCGGCGCGCACCGTGCCCCGGATGGCCGGGCCTTCACCTCGGACTTGTCGGCGCAGGACTTCTTCCGCCTGCTGGCCGCCGGCGCCGTGCCTGTTGCCTTCGTCCTGGGCACGTGCGTCTACCACATCGCGCACCAGTCGGTCATGCAGACCATCCGGCAGGCCGGCCAGAACCAGGAGATGGTGCAGTTCACCCAGGGCGTCTACGAGGCGCGCGAACTGGCGCTGGTCAGGATGCAGGCCGAAGCGCACGAGGCCAAGTCGTCGGGCATCGTCGGGGTCACAGTGGCCGTCGCCAACCACGTCTGGGGTGCCCATGCCACCGAGTTCCTGGCAACCGGCACCGCCATCCGCCGCCTGAGCGAGGAGCACCGGCTGCCAGAGACGTCACCCAAGCCCACCTTCACCCTCGGCCTCGACCGCTGAGGGCGCCGGTCCCCGCCAGCCGCCCGATCCCGCCAGCCGCTTGATCCCGCCAGCCGACCAGGTTGCACCCGGCGATCCTGGCTGCCCATTCGCAACCCGATGGTCGTGACTTTCCTGGGGTAGCGCATGTCCGCCCACATGCTGAACATTCGCGAGCAGAAAGGACCGGGCGCCGCGAACTCCTTAGTAACGGCTCACGGCACGTCAGTAACGGCTCACGGCACGGCCGTTGCTGATCTCAGCCCGATGCGGGCATGCAATTCCCTGAGCATATTCTCGGTCAGCGAGAAGTGCTCGGCCGCTGCCTGCGCGGCCAGATCAGGGCTGCCCGCGATGACCGCCTCGGCGAGCGCGGGATGCTGCCGGATCGCGCGGTGACGGACTTCGGGTGAGTACGGCTCGGCGTCGAAGCCGAGGCTGACCTCCCGGCGGATCCGGGCGCTCAGCTCGACTAGGTGCCGGTTATGCGCGGCTGCGGCGATCGCCTGATGCAGCGCGTGATCAGCCATCCTGGAGGCATCCCTGGTGGTCGCTTTCGCGTACGAGTCGATGGCCTCGCGGATAGCCGCCACGTCCTGGTCATCACGCCGCTCGGCTGCCGTCCGGGCGATCAGCTGCTCGATCAGCTGGCGGAACTCGAGCAGCTCGGTAAGGTCCTGCCAGGCAGGCACGAGTGTCCGGCGGATCATCTCGTCGGAGTCGGGCCCCATGTCGGCGGCAACGAATGTCCCGCCGCCGCGACCGCGCCTGGTCCGTACGTAACCGGACGCCTGCAGCCGCTGGATGGCCTCCCGCACGGTCGTCCGGCTCACTTCCAGCATGGCGGCGAGCTCTCGCTCGGTCGGCAGCCGCTCGCCGGAGACGAACTCGCCGAGCGCGATCGCGGTCACGAAACGCTCAGCGACGCGCTCGCCCGCGCTGCGCATGGGCATCGGCGTCAGCAGCGCGCCGAAGGGTTCATCGGTAACAGGCACGGCCCTGATTCCGCCTCTCTATCGGGACGTTCGCTGATGGGCTGGCAGCAGCCCGGGGACCGCCACAGGCAGGCCGGCACGCACGAACCCGGCGATGAGCTCTGGCGTCCGTTCCCGCGCGGGATGCTGCCCGGCGATCAGCGGGCTCGGGGAAGGAGAAGGCGGTCACCCGGAGCGGCCCACCGCGGCCGCATCCATAGCCGCATCCCCGCAGGCCAGGCAGGGAGCGCCATGACGCCCTGCTACCCAGGGTCTGATTTTTGATTTTGGAAGCTATCTTTGTGAACTTCATCTTGTGTGTCAATAGATGATATTCGTGGCTGATGTGATGAATGGCGGTAGCTCACCGGGCCGCGGATCGGCTCAGGGCCGGGCAAAGCGGCTGCTCAGCGCGGAGGCTCAGTGCAAGGCGGCCGAACTCGCCAGCTGCAGCTGGGGCGAGGGTCGTCAGCTAGATCGCGGGCCAGGCGTGCACAGGCTCGTTGGAGTGCATGTGCTCTAGGTAGCGCTGCGTCATCTGCCGCAAGGCCTCGGGCCTGGCGAGCTTGCCGGAGGCTTCCAGCGCATGCACCGCCCCGGTCTGCCAGGTGGCGCCGTTCCGGCCGGTCAGGCAGCGCTGCTCGATGATGCCAAGCAGCCGGTCCGCCTCGGCGCCGTCGGAGCCCCACCGGCTCAGGCCCTCCCTGGCGAGCGGCAGCAGCCGGCGCAGCGTGAGCTCGGTGACCGGTACCTCGCCGAGGCCTGGCCAGTAGAGCCGGGCGTCGATGCCGTGCCTGGCTGCTTCCAGCAGATTGTCATTGGCGACGGCGAACGACATCTGAGTCCAGACCGGCCGCTCCGCCTCCGCCAGCATGCGGATCAGGCCGTAGTAGAACGCGGCATTGGCGAAGGTGTCGGCGACAGTCGGGCCGGCCGGCAGCACCCGGTTCTCCACCCGCAGGTGCGGCTGGCCCGCCGCCACCGCGTACACCGGGCGGTTCCACCGGTAGACGGTGCCGTTGTGCAGCGTCAGCTCCGCTAGCTGCGGAGCGGCGCCGGAGTCCAGCGTGGTCACCGGATCCTCGTCATCGCACAGTGGCAGCAGCGCCGGGAAATAGCGCAGGTTCTCCTCGAACAGGTCGAAGACCGAGGTGATCCACCGCTCGCCGAACCAGACGCGCGGCCGTACCCCCTGTGCCTTGAGTTCTTCCGGCCGGGTGTCGGTCGCCTGCTGGAACAGCGTGATGCGGGTTTCCGCCCACAGCTCATGGCCGAACAGGAACGGCGAGTTCGCGCCGAGCGCGACCTGCACGCCGGCCAGCGCCTGCGCGGCGTTCCAGTACCTGCCGAACCCCTCCGGGCTGACCTGCAGGTGGAACTGGACGCTGGTGCAGGCGGCCTCCGGGGCGATCGTGTCGATGTAGGTTTCCAGCCGCTCGGCGCCCGCGATCGAGATGCCCATCTCCTCGCCGCGGGCAGCGAAGATCTGCTCGTTCAGCAGCCGGTAGCGCGGGTTCGTCGAGATGGCACCCTCGTCAACGTCGGTCTCCCGCAGCGTCGGCAGGATGCCGATCATCGCCAGCCTGCTGCCGGCCTGCCTGGCCTGCTGGTCACCGTGGTTCAGGCTGGCCCGCACCTGGGCCTCGAACTCGCCAAGGGCGCCGCCGGCCAGTGACCGCGGCGGCACGTTGATCTCCAGGTTGAACTGGCCGAGCTCGGTATCCCAGGCCGGATCGGCGATCGCGCCGAGCACGTCGGTGCTCTTCATCGAGGGCCAGCCAGCCTCGTCGACCAGGTTCAGCTCGATCTCGAGCCCGACCTGCTGCGGTTCCGTCTCGAACCTGGACTCGCGCAGCATCCGGGCCAGCACATCCAGGCAGAGCCGCACCTTCTCGCGGTAGGCACGCCGGTCAGCCTGGCTGATGACCATCGCCGGGACATCCCTGCCCATCGCAGCCTCCCCGGCGTCAGCTGGGCAGAAGGCCCGTTGCCCTAGCCTGGCACGATCTGCGCGCGGTGACCAGGCCGGGCGCTCGCCCGGCCTGGTCTGCTGCCGATTCCCGCGGCCCGCCTCAGTGGCAGGCGGTGATCATGTACTGGACGAGCTGGCGGAACGCCGCGCCGGTCTTGCCGGTGGTGTCCAGGTTCTTGGTCTGGCCCTTCAGCTGGGCCAGCGATATCCCGCTGCCCGCGGCGCTGGCCAGCGCCTGGTACTCGGACCCCAGCGTCTGCATGAAGGGCTTGGCCTTGGCCGGCGCCTCGCCCGCGAGGCCGTTGAAGTCCGCCGCGGCCTGCTCAAGGAACGCGACCGCCAGGGTGCGGTTCTGCCCGATGTTCTTCTGCTGGGCCGGGGTGAGCTTGCCCAGGGTCGTGCCGAGATGGGTGAAGTCAGTGCAGAAATGCCCGGTCAGCAGGCCCTTTGCCGCGGTGGCCGTGGAGGCGGGGGCCGGCGCGGACGAGGAGCCGCTGGCCGGAGCGGAGGCACTGGCCGAGCTGCCGGCGGCGGCGCTGCTGCCGCCGATGGAGCCGCCGCCGCAGCCGCCGAGCATCAGGCAGGCGCCCGCAACGGCAGCAACGATCGCGGCGACCCGCGGGGTGGATCTGATGGCGAGCATGTCATGCCCTTCCTGGTGACAGTGAGATCGGGAGGCGCTGCCGACGGCAGCGCGCGGTCAGGATCGATCGAGAGCGATCGTGGGCCGGCCGCGTTGCAACGGCGTTACAGCGCGGTTGCGCGGGTACCGGTAAAGGCCAGTAACACAGGGCCGGAACGCAGCCTGGCCAGCGAACGCCAGTCAGCGGGCAGGATCCGTTCAGGCTTTATGTCCGTTCGCCCCTGCCGTGCGGGGCATTCCAGTCGAGCAGCGGCCCGTCCGGGACGATCCTGGACGGGTTGAGGTGCGGGTGCGTCGTGTAGTAGTGCCGCTTGATGTGGTCGAAGTTGGTCGTCTCGCGGAAGGCAGGCATCGAGTAGAGGTCGCGCGCGTAGCCCCACAGGTTCGGGTAGTCCGACAACCTGCGCAGGTTCGCCTTGAAATGCGAGTAGTAGACGGCATCGAAACGGGCCAGCGTCACCCACAGCCGGACGTCAGCCTCGGTGACGGCGTCGCCCAGCAGGTACCGCCGGCTGGCCAGCCGTTCCTCCAGGTCGTCGAGGGTGGCGAAGATGCGGGTGACCGCCTGGTGGTACTGGTCCTGTGATCCGGCGAAGCCGGAGCGGTACACGCCGTTGTTGACGGTCTCGTAGACGACCTCGTTGATCGCGTCGATCTCCGCGCGCAGCGCGGCCGGGTAGAGCTGGGGCGCGCCATCGGTCCAGGCACGGAAGGCGGTACCGAGGTCGATCGTGATGTCGGGGAAGTTGTTGCTGACGATGCGGCGGCTGGCCCGGTCCCACAGCACCGGTACCGAGATGTGGCCCGGATAACCGGGCTCGGTCGCCTCGTACGCCTCGCGCAGCAGGGCGAACCCGTTCACCGGGTCGAGCGTGTGCCCGGGTCCCTCACGGAAAGCCCAGCCCCGGCCGTCCCGGACCGGATCGACCGCCGACAGCGAGACGACATCCTCCAGGCCCTGCAGCTTGCGGACGATCGCGGTCCGCTGTGCCCACGGGCAGGCCCACGAGATGTACAGGTGGTACCTGCCGGGCTCGGCCGGGTACCCGCTGGATCCGTCGGCGGTGATGCGGCCGCGGAACGGGTAGGGCGGCCGGACGAACTCCGCTGACGGCTTCTTGCCCGGCGGGCGGAAGTCCCCGTAGTCGCCGTAGCTGCCGAAGTCGACCGGGCTCGCGCCGCCTGCCTGCTGATCGATCGTCGTCATCACCCCTCCTTGGCCCCGCCGGCCCGCTGGCCAGCGTCGCTGCGGTCCGCCTCGCGGGCCAGCGCTGCCGCCTGCTCGACCGGCATCGCCACGCCGCTCGCCTGCAACACGCTGAACCGCTCGCTGCCGAGCGCGGACTCGGTCGCGGCGACTGATTCAGTGAGCCTTGCCAGGTCCTGGCCGGGGATCGGCGAGCCAATCGCCGCCCGGAGGGCTCGGGAGGCGCCGAACAGCACGGCGGCCCGCTCTGAGTTTCCCTCGGCCGCGTCAGCCTCCGCGATCCCCTCCAGGCTCTCCGCGACACAGCGCCGCTCGCCAACAGCCTCTGCTAGCTCCAGGCTACGCCGGTGGAATGCCCGCGCGGTCGCGAAGTCCTTGCGCGCCAGCGCCGTCAGGCCGAGGTTGGTCAGCGCGACGGCTGACAACCGCCGGTCGCCGACTTGCCCGGCAAGGTCAAGTGCGTCGGCGTGCAACGCGGCGGCGCGATCGAGGTCGCCGGCATTGTGCGCGATCATGCCGAGATTGGTCAGCGCGCCGCCGATCAGTTTCCGGTCGCCGAGCTTCCGCGCGTTTTCCAGGTGCTCTTCCAGGCGGACCGTGGACAGGCTCAAGTCGCCCTGGTCGAGTGCCACCACGCCGAGGTTGCCGAGGACCAGCGTGGCCCTGCGCAGGTCACCGACCTCATTGAAGCGAGCCATGCTCTCGGTGTAGTACTCGGTGGCCTGGGCAAGCTCGCCTGCGTGCAGCGCCAGACGGCCAAGCCCGCTCAGCGACCTGGCCATCTGCTGGGCCTCGCCGGCCCCGGATGCCAGCTCCAGCGCCTCGGTGTACATCACCCGCGCGGCCGAGTAGTCGCCGCGGATGTGCGCGGCGGCGCCGAGGTCACCCAGGCAGCTGGCGACCCGCGCGTCCTCGCCAAGCTCACGCCAGATGGCCAGGCTCTCCTGCTGGCAGGCGCGCTGCGCGCTGAAATCGGCGTGCACGGCGGCCAGCTGCCCGGCGCCGTCCAGCGCGATGGCGCGCAGCCGCCGGTCAGCGCCGGGCCCGGCCGCCGCCAAGGCCGCGTCCAGCCAGCGCCGCCCGATGCCGATGTAGCCGCGCACCATCCAGAACGGGGCAAGCGCCCCGGCAAGCGCGAGCGCCGACTCGGGACCGGCGCGGCCCGGGGCCGGCGCGGGGCCGGTGCGGCCCGCTGCCGCCTCGGGGCCGGCGCGGCCCGGTGCCGGCGCGGGGCCGGCAAGGCTCCATTCCAGGCCGGCCCGGAAGTTGTCAAGCTCGGCCTCGAGGAGGTCAAGCCAGGCGCCCTGGTCCGGGCCATCCAGGTCGGCTTCCGCCGCGAACTCAAGTAGCCAGCCGAGCTGGCGCCGGCTCAGCTCCGCACTTTCCCCGGCCTTCGCGAGCTTCTGGCGCGCGTACTGGTGAATGGATTCGAGCATCCCGTAGCGCATGCTGCCCAGCCGCTCCTCCACGGTGAGCAGCGACCGGTCGACCAGCGAGGTAACCGTCTGGAACACCAGTTCCGGCGCCAGCGCGCCGCCCGGGCAGACTGCCTCCGCAGCCTCCAGGGTGCATCCGCCGGCGAAGACGGCCAGCCTGCGGAGGCAGATCTGCTCGTCCGCGCTGAGCAGGTCATGGCTCCACTCGATGGCCGCCTGCAGCGTCCGGTGCCGGGGCAGCCCGCGCCGGCTGGCGCCGGCCAGCAACCGGAACCGGTCGTCTAGCCGAGCTGCCAGCTGACCGGCAGTCAGCGCGTTGACCCGGGCAGCGGCCAGCTCCAGCGCAAGCGGGATGCCGTCCAGCCGCCGGCAGATCTCGCTGACAGCGTCGGCGTTCCCGGCGGTCAGCCCGAAGCCCGGCCTGGCTAGCGCGCCGCGGTCGCAGAACAGCCGCACCGACTCGGCCTCGGCGACGATGCGCGGATCGCGGGCGTCCGCAGGCGGCAGCATGAGGGGCGGAACCGGCCAGGTCGCCTCCCCGGCCAGGCCGAGCCTGCTCTGGCTTGTCGCGAGGATCCGCAGCTCGGCGCAGCCGCGGAGCAGTGCGTTCACGAGCTCGGCGACGGCATCGAGCACATGCTCGCAGTTGTCGACGATCAGCAGCAGGTCACGGCCGGCCAGCCCGGCGATGATGCTGTCGATAAGCGGCCGGCCTGGCTCCTCCATGATCGCCAGGGCCGCCGCTGTCACCGGCACGACCAGCTCCGGCCTGGCGATCTGGGCGAACTCGACCAGCCACACGCCGTCGGGATGCCGGGACGATGCCTGGGCACCGGCCCGCAACGCCAGGCGGGTCTTGCCGGACCCGCCCGGCCCGGTCAGGGTGAGCAGCCGGGACAGCCCGAGCAGATCCTCGATGGTGGCAAGCTCTGCTTCCCGGCCGACGAAGGAAGTGGTCTCGGCCGGCAGCCCGGGGGCAGCCGGCTGGGCTGGCAGGGCCGGTTGCTGCGACTCGCCAGGCGGCTCCGCCGTGTCCTGGTGCGCCGGGTCGCCCCGGAAAGACGGGTCACCGGGGTAGTCCTGGCGCGCGGAGCCAGCCTGGCGCGCGGGCCGCGCCGCCTGGCTACCCTGCCGTGCCGCCGGGTGCGCGGTATCGCCCGCAGCCGCCGGATGCCAGTCAAGGTCCGGCTCCTGGCGGAGTATCGCCTCATGCAGCCGGTGCAGTCGGGGGTTCGGGTCGATGCCGAGCTCGTCGGCCAGCCGTGTCCTCAGCTCACGGTAAACACGCAGCGCGTCGGCCTGGCGGCCGCACCGGTAGAGGGCGGTCATCCGCTGCCCGCATAGCCGCTCCCGGAGCGGATGGGCTGCGGCCAGGCCGTCGAGTTCACCGGTCAGGCTGGCGTGGCGGCCGCAGGCCAGGTCAGCTTCCACCCTGTCCTCGAGCGCGGCCAGCCGCGCTTCCTCCAGGCGCGCCACATCCGCCTGGGCAAACGCGAAGTCGGCGACGTCGGAGAGCGCCGGGCCCCGCCATAGATCGAGCGCGGTACGCAGCCCAGCGGCGGCAGCCTCGACGTTGCCGTCGTCGAACTCGCGGCGCGCCGCGGTGACCAGGTGCTCGAACCGGCTGGCATCCAGCTGGCCGGCCTGGATCTGCAGCCGGTAGCCGGGCGGCTGGGTCACCAGCGCACCAGCGGCCGGTCCGAGCGACCGGCGCAGCCGGGAAACGTAGACGCGTAGCGTGGCCATGCTGTGCGGTGGCGGTTCGCCCGCCCACAGGTCGTCAGCGAGCCGCTCGGCGGACACCACCTGGCCAGCCGCCAGCAGTAGCCGTGCCAGCAGTGTCCGCTCCCTGAGCCCGCCCAGGTCCACTGCCAGCCCACTGTTGTCGACCTCGACCGACCCGAGGATCCGGAACTCCACGCGCCTACCGTCTCATCTGGAGGGCTGCGGGCCCATCGTAAGCGGACATTTCGTCGCGCGCACGCCCGATCTCTTGCCTCGCCAGTCTCCCGGCCGCCACCGGCCGCCCGAATTCCTGGCCACGTTGCCGCCGGCCACGCTGCCACCGGCCACGCGGCCACACGGCCACACTGCCACTGGCCACCGGCCGCCTATTGCCAGGCGGCCGCGATCAGGCCCGTAGTCAGCTGCGTCGGGGTGTGGCCGTCGTGCGACACGTACAGGATGTCCCCGGCCAGGTAGAGCAGCCATTTGCCGGTGGCATCCGCATCCAGGCTGGTGTGCTCGAGGTTGGCGAAGCCGATCGCCACCTGGTGGACGAGCGTGCCGGCTGTGTTCACCTCCCACATCAGCCGGGATGTGTTCCGTACCGGCACTCCGGCGCAGCAGGCGCGGCTGACGAACAGGTTCCCGTCCGGCATGAACACGCCCTCGCGCAGATAGCTGTCCCTGACGTTGGGATGCCCGGTGACGGGAACCGAAATGTCACCCGCACCCGAGAGGTAATACCTCGCTATCGCGGTGTCCAGGATGACGAGGTTCCAGCCCTCGTTGTCCTCCGCCGCGGAGATCGATACGGCGAGGTGCGTGCCATCCGGCGACCAGGAGAGATGCGAGATCGGGTACGGCAGGCCGCTAGATTGCCCGGCCGCGAGCATCGGGTAGGTGACCTGGCTTCCGCCGCTGAGCGTGCGGACGACCAGCTTGTACTGCGCGGTCAGGTTAGCCTCATGGGGGACGCAGCCCGTGGCCATCGACGGCTCCCTGGCCATAGCGAGCTTTGCGCCGTCGGGGCTGATAGCTGGCAGCGAACCCTTGCCGATCAGGGCTGGGCTTCCTCCGGTCACCGGCACCGACTCGACATCGGTGCTGCAGCCGTGGTTCGCCGCGAAGTACACGGTCGTCCCATCGGCAGATACCGAGATCTCGTCTCCGATTACTCCGCTAGGCACCAGCGTCTTGGCAATCGAGCCGTTGGCCGAGTCGAGTATCACGAGCGCGCCGCCCTTGGTGACGGCAACCACCGCTGGCGGCCCGGCGGCGGCGTGGCTTGGCGATGCGGCCGCGGTGGCGGCCGGGCTTGAGCTAGTGGCAGCCGAGCTTGCCGGCCCGCTCCCTGCCGGGCTTGCCCCGCCGCTGCCGCCACCGCATGCGGCGAGCAGCAGCACGGCGAGCGGCAGCGCGATGACCATGAGTCGATTCCGCCGCCGGTTCCCGTTCCGGTGCCCGGGGCCGTCGCTCTGAGGGGTCAGCTGCGCATGAAGTACTGGGGACATGGTGGCCTCTATCCAGCTGATCCTGGGGCTCTGACAATCGGGAAACCGTGCGTCGCGGTGAAATCAGATGCTGATAGTGGCAGGACTGCCGCAGGACGGCAAGGCCTGGTCACCGATCCGCTGGCTCAGCCGGAAACGGATCCGCCGGCTAGGGCACCGGCTCCACCAGCACGCGAACCTCATGGATGAAGTTGCCGCCATAGCCCCGGCGATTCCACTCCGGCCGGGCGGGCTGCGTATGCCCCGCGAGGTCAGTCGCCCGCGCCCTGATCGTCGTTTCGCCGGGGCGGCTGACCAGCGCCAGATGCTCCCACCGCTGCCAGCCATGCGTGCTGGATTCATCAATCAGCCTGGCGTCCTGCCAGGCACCGCCAGCCACGCTTACCTCCACGCGCGCGATCGGGGCCGCCCCGGACCATGCGACTCCGCAAACCGTGAGTTCATCACCGGAATGCCGTCGGCCGGAGCAGGGCTCCGTGATGAGTGCGCGGACCCGCTGTATCCGGACCGGCTCACGGACGACCGTGCCGCCGCGCGGCTGCTCGTACATATAGTGGCCGGTCTGAAAGTAGCCGTCGAAGGCCGTGCTTGCCACCCGGATGCCGGTCAGCCACTTGACCGAGGCGACCGCATACCAGCCCGGCACCACGAGCCGGAGCGGAGCGCCATGCCTGACGGGCAGCGGCTCGCCGTTCATCGCGTACGCAAGCAGCGCCCCGGACTCCCTGGCATCAGCTACTGCCAGGCTCCGTTCGAACGAGATGGGCTCCGCCGCGCCGTCCACCGTCCCTCGATCGGCGCCGCGGAAGACCAGTTCGCTTGCGCCTGGCCGGATACCGGCACGGTCCAGCACTGCATCCAGCCGCACACCGGTCCACTCCGCGGTGCTCACTGCTCCCAGTTGCCACTGCGCGCCTTCGGTCGCCGGGCTGAACATGGTCCGGCCGTTACCCGCGCACTCAAGCGTCGCCACGAAGGTGTCTGCGGTCATGTTCTTGAGCTCGGCCAGGCTCAGTTCCAGCGGCTCCCGCACCAGCCCGCTGACGCTGAGCCGCCACCCAGCCTCGTCCAGCACGGGGATCGGGAAATGGTTACGCAAGTAGAAGCGATCGGCCGGGGTCAGGAGGCCGCTCGGCGGAGCCGGGGTCGGCGTCTCGCAGTTCAGCGGATCCTCGGTCACCACGATGAGGCCCGCATCGACGGCCGCCTGGCAGGCTTCGGCGGGATCGGCCGTGGAGATGACCACGTCGCGTTCGGTCTGATGCATTGCGCCCCCTCGCAGCGATTTACCTCCGGTACCGCGACACGGCAGCACCGCGCCCGCTCGGGCACCGCTGCAGCACAGGAAGACCGCTCCCGGCCGCGCCGCCGTGCCCTACTAGGTGCTTTTGACAATAGTCTATATTAATTATCGGAATTATCGACTATCTACCACGGACAGTCTTCTGGCTGCAGGCAGGTCGCCGGGCGGGCCTCGCGACGGGGCAAGCCCGGGAGGTGAACGGGCCAGGCACGGAGACGGTACAGGGCGAGCGTGGACGCAAACCGGGGCGAGCCGGGACGCGGGACGGACCGGCCCGGCACGAGGGACGGCCAACCCCGGCACGAGGCACGGCCAACCCCGGGACGCGGGACGGCCAAGCCCGGCACGCGAGGAAAATGCGGCCAGCGCCAGCCACCTTCCTGCCGTGCTGCATTCGCGGACGCCAAGGCAGCCGGAGCGACCGGTGACATACTGGATTCTCTATCGAAATTAGTTGCGAATTAATAGCTTTGGCAGCTACTATGGTTAGAGAAAATAAAGGCAAGCTACCTCCTAGAGGAGGCCAGGTGCCAGCCAGCCAGGTTCCGGACCCGGACCCCTTTGCGGATCCGGACGAAGGTCTTCCGTCAGGTCTGCACGAAGAAGGTCCGCCGGACGAGGAGCTGTACGAGCTTGATTTCGATCCTGACAGCAGCCCTCCGGATGGCGTCGATGCATGGCTAGCGGATCTGCCCGGCCCGGTGCACGAGGCCGATGCGGACGCCATCGCCGCGGAGGTGCCCGCGGCGGTACCCGAGGCGCTGGCGGCAGGTTTCCTGCACGCCGATGGCGGCGATGGCCGCGGCTTCGCGGCCGGTGGCGCGCTGGACATGATGCAGCCCGGCCCGACACTGGCCGGCTTCGCCGACGACGCCTGGACGGACGGGCTGGACCGGCTTAGCGACGACGAGCTCATCGGAGCACTGTGCGGGTGGCGGCGGCTGGCTTCCTGGTCCGCCGCTGGCGAGGTCGCCGCGGTTAACGCGCTGGCCAGCCGACGCGCGGCCGAGTCCCGCAGCGGCGGAAACCGGCACCTGGCCGAGCACGTGGACAGCGAGCTGGCCGCCGCGCTGACTCTGACCGGCCGGTCCGCCGACCGGCTGCTGGAACTCGCAGTGGGCCTGGCAAAGCTGCCAGGAACCGGCGCAGCGCTGGCGGACGGGCGAATCGACTGGCCCAAGGCGATGATCATCATCGACGAAGTCAGCGGCCTGGACGATGCCGATGCGGCCGTGGTCGAGGCCAGGGTTCTCGGCGACGCCCCGGGGCAGACGACCGCGCAGCTGCGATCAGCGGTGCGCCGTGAGGTGCTGGCACTCGACCCGGAAGCGGCGATCCGGCGGCGGAAAAAGGCGCAGAAGGACGCCCGGGTGGAGACCTGGACCGAACCTTCCGGCACGGCGGCCCTGGCCGGGCGTGACCTGCCGCCCGCCGATGTGATCGCCGCCGACAAGCGACTCGATTCGCAAGCGCGCTGGCTGAAGAGCCACGGCGCCGACGGCACCCTGAACCAGCTGCGCGCCCGCGTGTACACCGCGTTACTGAGCGGCCAGCCCCTCGAGACCTTGCTGCCTCCCGGCGCCGCCGGCCAGGCTGGCGGCGGCCCTGCCGCTGACGGTCCTGATAACGGATCCGGCGGCACCGGACCCGGCTGCGCCGGAGGCTCCGGTCCCGGCGGGCACGGCGGCACTGGACTGACCGTCCCGCCCGGCTTTGGCGGCTCGGTAAACCTGACCATGCCCTTGGCCAGCTGGCTGGGCAAGTCCGATGCGCCCGGCGAGGCCGCCGGGCTGGACGTGCTGGACGCAGCCACCTGCCGGGACCTGGTTACCACGCTGGCCGCGGGGTCGCGCTGCCGCTGGTGCGTGACGGTGGTCAGCCCAGACGGGCGGGCCATCGCCCACGGCTGCGCTCGCGGCGGTCCGGGCCCGCCTGGCGACGATCCCGCGGCTTGGCTGTCGGCGATCAAGATGAGGAAACTAGAAACGGGCGACTGCACGCATGAACGGGAAACCGCGGCGTACCGGGCGCCTCCCTCGCTCCGCCACCTGATCAACATCCGGCAGCGCACCTGCAGCTTCCCCGGATGCCGGCGGCCGGCAGTTCGCATCGATCATGATCACACGATCCCGTTCGATCAGGGCGGAAGAACGTGCGAGTGCAATTGCTCGCCGCTCTGCAGAACTCACCATCAGGCCAAACAGGCCCCAGGCTGGCATCTCGAACAGCCGGAGCCAGGAATCCTGATCTGGACTCCGCCCAGTGGCCGGAGCTACGTCGTCGGGCCCGATCCCTACCCTCTCTAGGCAGCTGCCGCCTAGCTCAGCCAGGCCCCTAAAGCGCGGGACCGTGACGAGCGCTGCCTATTTTGATTCGATACCGTATAATCTGTTTTCGTGATACCCGAGAATGAGACTGGTGCCCTGGTCCTCGCCCTCCATCGCGCCACCCACGCGACCCTGGGTGCGCTGCAGGGCAGGCTGTCGGATCTGGACCTGACGCCGTCCGAGATCAACGCGCTGGCGAACCTGGCTGACGGGCGAGCACGCAGCATTGGCGAACTCGCAGCAGACACTGCAACCAAGCCGACCACGCTGACAAGCGTGCTTGACCGGCTGGTGCGCCGCGGCTATGTCGTGCGGCAGCTAGATCCGGCCGACCGGCGATCGTTCCTGGTCTCGCTGACGGATGACGGACGACAGGTTGCCGACGCGGCCCACGCTGCCATGCGCGACCTCGAGCGCGCGGTGCTCGCCACAATCACCAGCGCGGATCTGACCGGATTCCGCACCGTGACCCACGCCATCATGGAGGTTCTCAGATGACCCACGACATACCGGCGGACCTCGCCGAAATCCTGGCAGAGGTGGTGCCACCCAGCGGTGCGTTCCGGCATCGCCAGCACATCCACCTAGCCTTCATCACCGTGCGCCGGTACGGCGGTGCGCAGGCGGCCGAGCTGATCAGCCGCTGGATCCGGCACATCACGGCCTATGAACGCGCGCCGCAGAAGTATCACGCCACCGTCACTCGCGCATGGACCGAGATCGTCGCTCATCACGTCACCGTGGACCCATCCGTCACCGACTTCGAGACATTCGCCAACCGTAACCCCGCGTTGCTCGACAAGCGGCTCCTGACCAGGCACTACACCTCGGCCGCCCTCGCGTCACCGGAGGCCAGGAACGGCTGGATCAAGCCCGATCTCGCGGCCTTCCCATGGTGACGTGACCGACCAGCGAGCCCTGGCAACTGATATACCGGCCTGACCCCGCAGCACGAGGATGGAGGGCCTATGCAGTCAGGCGGCCAGCAAGCCGTGCCAGGCGCGGGCGGCATGCTGGAGCTGGACGGCCTGCGCCGCCGGTACGGCGACGTGGCTGCTCTGGACGGGCTGAGTTTCACGGTCCCGCCCGGC
>Ga0302178_10000780_pt1 | contig 28018 bp, 16 predicted proteins | sample I_Palsa_E1_3_FD_198790 | JGI IMG/M metagenome (GOLD analysis project Ga0302178, IMG submission 198790) | Peat permafrost microbial communities from Stordalen Mire near Abisko, Sweden - I_Palsa_E1_3 | ecosystem: Environmental > Terrestrial > Soil > Palsa > Peat permafrost | place: Sweden... | reverse complement strand
CGCGACCTTCCTGATGGCGAGCACAGCGCTGATCGCCCACGTCCGCTCCTCAGAAGATCCCGGCTGGACGCGGCCGCCCAGATCCTGAGCGAGGGTCCATCTTCCGGAGCCCGAGCGAGAGGTCCGCTCCGAAGCCTGGGCGATGGATGCTCTGAGAGGTATGGTCCCTGTCCCATGAGCGGCTCGCACCGCCATCGCCCGCGTGGCTGGCTACGCCACTATGCAGGCTTCCTCACGCCGAACGCGGCGGCAGCCACGCCCGTGCTGCTCGAGCGCGACCGGGCGCAGCGCCTGCGCCGGCTGGGAGCAGCGGTCGGCGATCGTGCCAGCCAGAGATTCAGAGCAACCCGACCGCGGATGCGCGCGCTGCAGGCGGCCCCCGGAGCACGGCTGCGCTGGCGAGATGTGCCGGTGCCCGCGCCGCCCGGGCCGGATGGAGCGATCGTGCATCCGATCGCCTGCTCCACCTGTGACCTGGACTGCGGCATCGCGCTCGGCGCCACGCAGTTCGCGCTGCCGCTGCACCTCGGCCACGAATGCGTAGCCGATGTCCTCGCCGTCGGCGAGCGCGTGAGCACGGTCAAGCCGGGTGACCGCGTAATCGTCCCGTTCCAGATCAACTGCGGAACCTGCACGCCCTGCCACGCGGGGCGGACCGGCAGCTGCACGAGCGTGCCCCCGGCCTCGATGTACGGCATGGGCCTCGCCGGCGGACTGTGGGGCGGCGCGTTCGCCGACCAGCTTCCCGTGCCCTACGCCGACGCGATGCTCGTCGCGCTGCCCGAGGGCATCGACCCGGTCGCCGCCGCGAGCGTCGCGGACAACGTCTGCGACGCCTACCGCCACATCGCGCCGCACCTGCCCGCACTGCTCGAGGAGGACCCCGACGCTGAGGTCCTGATCGTCGCCGCGACCAATCCGCGCACTCCCTTCGGCTCGAGCGCTCCGCTGTACACCGGCCTGATCGCTCGCGCGTTCGGCGCTCGCAACGTCTCCCTCGCCGACGCGCGGCCGGCTGTGCGCGCGCATGCCGAGCGCCTCGGCCTGAACGCCCTGAAGCCGCGCGAGCTGCGCCGCCGCGCGCCGGCGCCGCTGGTCGTCGATGCGACCGTCGAAGACCTCGGGATCTCGCTCTCGAACACCGCCGCCGACGGCATCTGTTCGAGTCTCGGCGGCTTTCACCGCAGCACTCAGGTCCCGCTCCTACAGATGTACGTTCGCAACGCCACCCTGCACATCGGGCGCACGCACGTACGGCACCTGATCCCCCAGGTGCTCGAGCTGATGCTCGACGGGCGCCTTCGCCCAGAGAGCGTGATCACGAACGTCGCATCGCTCGACGAGGCTCCGTTCGCACTGCGCGAGCACTTCCTCGGCGGCGGGGTCAAGACGGTGCTGACGGCTTAGGCAGTCACGCTCGCCGTGATCGGGTTTGAATGATCCGTGTCACCGCACCAATGCCGGCCTCGCGCGTAGTACACATCCGGGCCCATGTCTGTCGGTGCCATGCTCACAACCACCTCTCCCGGGCGCCGCACGCTCGGGCGGACGGCCGCGGGTCTGCTGGTGCTTGCCTGCGCGATCGCCCTCGTTGTATTGCCCGTGGTGGTCGCCAGTGCCGAAGGGACATCGGGCGCGGCGGGCGCAGGCGCGGGAAAGTGGACCCAGCCGGCGATCCTCAGCGGCTGCCCGGGGACGGGCGCACCGCACGTGGTGTTTCCGAGCGACTCCCCCACCCATGGCACCGGATCGGGCGCGATCGTGTGGAGCACCTCCTCCCCGTGCCTCTCTGGCGCCGGGGTGCTGGTGGCGGCGATCTCCCCGGAAGACGTTCCCGGCCAACCGGCTCTCCCGCGCACAGCGACCGGTCAGGCGATCGCGCTGCGCGGTTCGATCGCCGCAACCCCCGGGCCGTACGGGCGCATCGTGATCGCAGGCGCATCGGCCGGGGAAGGCGCCGCACCGGCGAACGAGCTGCTGCTGAGCGAGGGCCAGGCGGGTGGCCCGTTCGCGTCGCCGACCGCGCTCGGCGGCCCGGCGAGCACGTTCGCGTTCACCACCGCCTACCTCGGCGACGTCGCCTTCGCATCGCTGATCGATGCCCCATCCGGGTCGGTCGCCCAGCCCAGTGGCGGCGGTGCATCCTCTGCCGGCGCGGGGAATGAGGGCACAGGCGATGATGACGGGTCGGGAGACCCCGGTGCGGGAGATGACGGCGGCTTGCAGCTGCGCGTCCAGCGCCACCACGCCTACCGCTTCGCCGCGCCAGCCCAGGTCGGCGCGGGGAGCACCTCCGTGCAGGCGCTCACGGTCGCGCTCGACTACCGCTCGGACGCGCTCGCCGTGTGGTCTGCGCAGGGCTCTCTCTACGCTCGCGAGCTGCCAGCCTCTGGCGCACCGCAGCCCGTCCAGCGACTCGGCCCCGGCCCTCCCGCGGGCGCGCGGATCGCGGCCGTGCTCAGCGACGACGATCGCGCGATCGTCGCCTGGAGCGACCGTCACGCCGGTCAGACCAGCGTCTATGTCAGCCGCTCGCAGCCCGGCGTTCGCTTCACGGGGCCGCAGCTGATCGAAGAATTTCCCGACCCCCCGAACCTACCCGACTACGTGGTTTCGCCCCGCCTCGTGCGCCTCTCCTCCGAGAGCGTGATGCTCGCCTGGACGGGCGCACTCGACGGCCACTGGGCGATCCGCGTGGCGGCGGTCGACCTCAACGGCGTGCATCCTCCGGGCACACTCTCGCCTCCGGGCCGGGACGCGCTACTGGCCGATCTTGCGCCAGGACCCAACGACGAGGCGCTCGCGCTGTGGACCGAACCGCTTCAGATCGCGACGGGATTGGACCTCAGTTCGCAGGCGATCTTCTCCGCGCGAGGGTTCGACGCCTACCCGGAACAGGCCAAGTTCGCCGCCCCCGAACTCATCGCCCCGCCGGGGCCGAACAGCGAAGCCACCGTCGCGCTCGACCCCGATAGCGACCGTGCGGTCGCCGCCTGGCGCACAGGCACGGGTCAACTCGCCTACGCGATCCGCGCGCCCGGCGCCCCGTGAGTCATCAGTGCAGCTGGTCGACGAAGGTGTAGATGACCATCAGGCTGACGATGACGACAAACACACGCAGCGCCCACAGTCCGGCCGTGACGCGTGCGCTGAGTACGGCTCGCGGCACGGGACGGGAGGTTTCGGCCACGAACTGATCGCGCTCGAGGTCCATGATCAGCTCATCCTCGAAGCGCTCCTGCCTCTGCAGGTCCTGCTCTTGGATGCCCGGACTCGGCTGGGCGCCGTTTCCGAGGAGCACCGGTTGTGCGTCGTTCGCTGGAGGGGCCCCGGTCCTCACGAGCCGACCAGATGGATCGCTTGCAGGAAGGAGTCGATGCCGTAGGCGGCTCCGCAGAGGCCGACGAACGCGATCACGGCGATCCCGATCACGTTCGTCGAACGCCTGTTCACCCAGGCACCCATCAGGCCCCTGTCGTTGGCGAGCATCACCATGAAGACGAGGCTCACGGGCAGCAGCACGGTGGCGAGCACGTTCGCGTTGAGCGCGATCGACAGCAGCGGCGCGCCGGGTATCAGGATCACCGCCGCCGCCAGCAGCGCGATGCCGGCGTTGGCGGCATAAAACACGCCCGCATTGCGCGGCGAGCTGTTGAAGCTGTGGGATGCCCCGACACATTCTCCCGCCGCGTAGGCGGTGCTCGCGGAGATCGTGAGGATCGCCACCGCGCCGGCCTCGATCAGCCCCAGCGCGAACACCGTACCGACAGCGCCGCCCGCGACGTGACTCAGCGCCTCGGGAAACCCCGCGCCCGCGAATCCCTCAATGCCCGCGCCATTGTGGGTGAGCAGCGCCGCCCCGGCAATCAGCGCCCCGAGGCCGAAGATCGCCGCCAGCACCGCGCCCGCGGCGGTGTCATAGCGGCCGTGCTTGACGTCGCTCGGAGTCATGCCCTTGTCGGCGCTCGCGCTCTGCTGGAAGAAGATCATCCACGGCGTCACCGTCGCGCCGATCGTGGAGGCCAATAGCAGCAGCAGCGTGTTGAAGCTCCCCCCGGGAAACGGGCTGAAGTCGAACGAGCCGGCGATCGCGCCAACGTGGGGTTTGACGAGGATCGCGGCCACCAGGAACAGGCCGTTGAAGAGCGCCAAGCCGAGCACGATCCGCTCCCAGCGCCAGTAGCGCCCGCCGCTGAGGGTGAAGGCGACCAGCGCCAGCCCGAGCGCGACCGCGACGCCGGCGCCGAGGTGGAAGTAGGCCAGCCCGACGCGGATCGAGACGAACTCGGCGACTAGCGTCACGAGGTTCGTGAGGGTCAGATCGCCGGCGCCGAACCAGCCCCACAAGCGGCCGTAGCGCTGCAGCACCAGCTCGCCATAGCCGCGGTGGGTGACGGCGCCGACGCGCATGCACATCTCCTGGCAGACATACGCCATCGCAAACAACACCGGGATGAACGGCACGAAGAACCCAAGCCCATACTGCGCGCCGTCGGCGGCGTAGGCGATCATGCTCGGCCCGTCGTTCTCGCCGAGCATCGCGAGGATCCCCGGCCCGACGAGCAGCCACAACAGATACCAGCGCTTGCTGTGCCTGCGTGCATTGTGGACGCGCGCGCGGTCGCGCGAGCGCGCGCGGTCCTCGTCGGTTAGCCGCGGCTGCCCGAGTAGTGGCGCCGCCGCTACTTCAGGCGTGCTCATCGGGCCGGTCCTCCGTGCCGGGCCGCGGGCTGTCGAGCTGCGCGCCCATCCTCGTCATCGTTGTCGAGCTCCACGCGCATCGCGCCGGCGAGCTGGCCGCCGAGCGCGTGCTCACGGGGGTCGCCGCCCGCGAAGCTCACCGTCAGCGGGCCGCCGAACGGCTGGCACTCGAGCACCTCCAACCGTTCGCCGGGGGAGATGCCGCGCTCGGACAGATACCTGAGCATCTCCGGGTCGGCGTCCGATACGCGCACGAACACCCCACGCTCGCCCTCTTTCAGGCTGTCGAGCGGGACGGTCTCGCGCTCGCGCAGCTCGAGCTCGGCGCTGGGGATCGGGTCGCCATGCGGGTCGAGCTTAGGGTCGCCGAGCTTCGCCGCGATCAACCGCTCCAGCTCCTCTGAGATCACGTGCTCGAGCACCTCGGCCTCATCGTGAACGCGATCCCACGGCATCTGGAGGGTCTCCGCCAAGAACAGCTCCAGCAGCCGGTGATGGCGGATCACCTCGAGCGCGACCTTCCGTCCCTCGTCGGTCAACCGCACGCCGCGGTAGGGGTGATGTTCGATCAGGCCGAGCTCGCCGAGCTTCTTCAGCATCGCCGAGACCGACCCCGGCGTGATCTCCAACCGCTCCGCGAGCGCGTTCGTCGAGACCGGCTCGTTCTCGCGTGATTCGAGCGTATAGATCGCCTTGCAGTAGTCCTCCACCGCGGGAGTCTTCACCAGCTCTGCTGTCGACATAAAACTTATCTTATGGCATACCAAATCTTTTTTCAAGGCACTCCCGGAGACGCGCCCGGAGGGCCATTAGGAAAAGATGCGCTTTGGATGGACCGGGACTACGAGCTGCAGACGCACCGCGCGGAGGATCGCCACTGGTGGTATCGGGGGCGGCGCACCGTGCTCGAGGGAGTGATCGCGCAACTACGCCTGCCCGCGCGCGCGCGAATCCTCGACGCGGGCTGCGGCTCGGGGCGGAACATGATCGACCTCGCCCGCCATGGCACGGTCACCGGGATCGAGCTCTCCGCCACGAGTGTCGCCCTCGCGCGCGCGCGCAGCTCCGGCGAGGTGATCGAAGGCTCTGTCCTTCAGATGCCGTTCCCCGCCGACTCCTTCGAGCTGGCCGCCTCGCTCGACGTGATCGAGCACCTCGAGGATGACCTCGCCGCCCTGCGCGAGCTGCGCCGCGTCGTCGCGCCCGGTGGCGCGCTGCTCGTGACCGTCCCCGCCTACCAGTGGCTGTGGTCCGGCCACGACGAGATCAACCACCACTTTCGCCGCTACACGCGCTCCTCGCTGCTCGCCGTCGCCCGTGAGGCCGGCTGGGAGCCCGTGCGCACCACCTACTTCAACTCATTGCTCCTGCCTGTCGCGATCGCGCTGCGCATCCTCGACCGCTTCTCCCGCAAGACGACCGAGTCGAGCCTCGACCTGTGGGTGCCGCCGCCCGCGCTCAACTGGCTGCTCGAACGGCCCCTGGCGCTGGAGGCCGCTCTGATCAGCCGGGGCGGGCGCATCCCCGCTGGGCTCTCGCTGCTCGCCGTGCTCCGCTAGCGGCGCGATAGCCGGCGCTGGCCGATCCCGGACGATCGGTCGGCGTCCTCGCTCGCTCGTGTGCAGAGCACACTTCGCTCTCTGTGTCCTTGATCTGCTTGGCTCTCGCGCCGCTAGTCGTTCTCCCCCGAACTCGCCGGCTCGCGTGCTGACCGGCGATGCTCACCGTTCTGCGTGACCTGTGCGTGACGGTCTCCCAAAGATCTATCCCAAGGGAGTCGCGGGGTTCATCTTGAAAGTCCACGCCCTGTTGACGAAGAAGGTCGTCACCGTCACCACGGCGGTCGCGAGGACCTGGGCAAGCAGCTTGTCCACGTGACCGTCGTGCACGAGCAGGTACAGCAGAACCTCGTCGACGCCCAGGCCGCAACTCTGCACGATCCCCCAGCGCACCGGCGTCAGCCTGTCGCCCACGTGCTCTTTGAACGTCCATTTGCGGTTCAGCAAGAAGCCGTTGGTCGCCCCGACGATGAAGCCAATCGCCGACGCCGCCAGGTACCAGACGCCGAAGACCTTCAGCAGCACCGTGTACACAACGAGCGTCAACAGCGTGTTCGACACGCCGACGATCCCGAACTTCACGAACTGAACCGCCACGGGTGCGTTTTTTAGTACAGGCAAAGGCCTGTCCCTTAGTCTTTGCATCGATCCCTACTTAATCAGCTTCGGAAGGCAGTCATGTCGCAGGCAACACCCCGCACCTACTCGCTTCTCTCGATCGTCGCCCCCGTCTACGACGAGGAGGAGCTCGTCGAGGAGTTCGTCACGCGCACCTGCGCGGCCGTCGCTTCTTTGAACTTCGAGCTCGTGCTCGTCAACGACGGCTCCTCCGACCGCACGCCCGAGTTGCTCGATCGAATCGCGGCCTCAGACCCCCGCGTGCGCGTGATCCACCTCTCCCGCAACTTCGGCCACCAGGCCGCGCTCACCGCCGGCCTCGAGCACGCCGCCGGCGACATCGTCGCGATGATCGACGCCGACCTCCAGGACCCCCCCGAGCTGATCCTCGAGATGATCGCCCGCTGGCGCGAGGGCTCCGACGTCGTCTACGCCGTGCGCAAGGCCCGCGAGGGCGAGACCGCCTTCAAGCTCGCCACCGCATCCTGGTTCTACAAGCTCTTCGACAAGCTCGCCCAGGTCGACCTCGAGCCCAACTCGGGCGACTTCCGACTGCTGGACCGCCGGGCCCTCGATGCTTTGCTGGCGATGACCGAGCGCTCGCGGTTCCTGCGCGGGATGACCGTCTGGGTCGGCTTCACCCAGACCGCCGTCCCCTACGAGCGCGACGCGCGACACGCCGGCGAGACCAAGTACACGCTCCGCAAGATGCTCCGCTTCTCATTGGACGCGATCGCCTCCTTCTCGCACCTCCCCCTCCAACTGGCGACCTACGTCGGGCTTCTCTCCGCCGGCGTCGCCTTCATCGCGATCCCCGTCGTGATCCTGCTGCGAATCTTCGACTCCTATCTTCCGGGCTTCGGCTCGATCACGATCGCGATCCTCCTGCTCGGCGGGATCCAGCTGATCGCGCTCGGCGTGATCGGCGAGTACGTCGGGCGCATCTACGACGAGGTCAAGCACCGTCCCCTCTACATCGTCCGCGAGGAGCGCAACCGGCCGGCCGACTCCGACTCTCTGCTCGTTCCCGCGCCCGCCTCCCGTGCCGGGCTGCCGGCGCGCACGCCCGAACGCATCGGCTGAGCCACCGCTCCATCGACGCCGGTAGCGTGTTTTGATCGCTGTCCCCATCCGATCGAAAGGCCTTCCTCCATGCGCCGTCCCATCCTCCCGCTCCTCGCCAGCACCGCTGCCGTCGCCGCCGGCGCGATGGCCGTTGCCGTTCCGGCGCTGGCCGCGTCCAGTTCGTCTTCCCCGGCGGCCCACGCCGCCCGCGCGCGTCGCTGCAACGCGGTGATCGTGATCTCGCACGGGCGTCGCGTGCGGGCGTGCCTGATCCAGGGGCCCCGCGGCTTCACAGGCCCAGCCGGCCAACGCGGACCAACCGGCAAAACCGGTGCGCCCGGCGGCAAAACCGGTGCGACGGGCAAAACCGGGAAAACAGGCGCAACTGGGAAAACAGGTCCGGCCGGAAAAAACGGGACGAACGGGACCAATGGGACCAACGGCACCACCGTCGCCTACGCGATCGTGCAGCCCACGTCGCCTACGACTGCGACCCTGATCGGCGCTTCCGGCATCCTCACTGTCAGCCAACCACACGAAGGCGTCTACTGCATAACCCCGGCAGCCGGCATCGCTTCCTCAGGCATCGCCTCCGTCTCACCCGAGGTCAACTACAGCGCCGGCCACGTGCCAGGTGTGATCGCGGTCAACGCCCAGCCCACCACCAACTGCCCTTCGGCCCCTTACGAGGTAGACACCTACGCACCTGGGACCGCTACCCCAGCACTAGCCACCGGCTACGCGTTCACAATCGCGATTCCCTGATCCAAGGCCCCTTCACATCCTCAGCCCCTGAGGCTTGACAACATTCGGCCCGTGCGCCGAGCAATCCTCCAGCTGAGCGCCGCCCTCGTCTGCGCCCTCGCGCTGGCGGGGGCCGGCGCCGCACTGGCGGGGGTCATGGCCGCTCCCGCCCTCGCCGCGTCGTGCCCCGGCGCGGACGGGGAATGCCCGTACTCATCGGCCACGATCATCGGGATGCGCGCCGAAGGCATCCTTCGCTTCCCGGAGGCGGTCGCGGTCGACGCGTTCGGCAATGTCTACGTCGCCGACCAGCTCTCGTTCGTCGTGCAGAAGTTCTCCGCCGCCGGCGCCTACCTCGGCCAGTGGGGCTCCTACGGCGGCGGCCACGGCCAGTTCGGCCCGATCGGCGGCCTCGCGACCGACGCCGCCGGGAACGTCTACGTCGTTGACTCCTCCCACAACCGGATCGAGAAGTTCTCGCCCTCCGGTGAATTCATCAAGGACTGGGGCCACTTCGGGCAGGAACTCGGCCAGTTCAACTTCGGCTCCTCGCTGAACCCGACCCAACCCCCGGGCGGCGGGATCGCGGTCTATGGCAACTACGTCTACGTCGCCGACTCGGGCAACGATCGGATCGAGCGCTTCAACCTCGAAGGCGGCGAAGCGCTCGAATGGGGCTCCTACGGCACCGGCGGCGGGCAGTTCTCCTACCCGCGCGGCGTCGCCGCGAACGCCTCGGAGGTGCTCGTCACCGACGACGACAATCACCGCGTCGAGAAATTCAGCCCCGCCGGGCAGTTCGAAGGTCTTGATGGCTCCGAAGGCGCGACCGGCGACCGCTTCGACTTTCCCTACGGGATCGCGCTCGATGCCACCGGCAACGTATACGTGGCCGACGACATCAACCATCGCGTCGTCAAGCTCAATCCCCAGCTCGGCTACATCACCGAATGGGGCGGCTTCGGCTCGAAACCGGGCCAGCTCGCGTTCCCGCGCGGGCTCGCCGCCGACCCCGCGGGCGAAACGTTCGTTGCCGACACCGCAAACGACCGCGTCCAGGTGTTCGACCCTGAAGGCCACTTCCTGCGCACGATCGGCGCCTCCGCGCGCGAGCCCGGCCCCTTGACCGCGCCGCGCGGCCTGGCGATCGACCCGACCGGCCGGCTGTTCGTGTCCGACACGATCGACAGCCGTGTCGAGGAGTTCGCGCCGGTCACCGATGCCTACCTCGGCACGCTCCCCTCCCCCGGCGGCTACACGACCGGCTTCAACCGGCCCGCGGGGATAGCGATCGACCCGCGCGGCTCCGTCTACGTCACCGACCCCGCCGACGGGCGGATCTCGCGCTTCTGGGGCGAAGGCACCTACCTCTCCGAAATCGGCGGCCCGGCCGACATCGGCGGCGCCGGGCTCTCCGAAGCCGGCTCGGTAGCGGTCGCCTCCGGCACGGGCGATCTCTACGTGGCCGACACCGACCACAACCGGATCCTCGTCTACTCGCCCACGGGCACACTGCTCGCGCGCTTCGGCGCCGGCGGCGGCAACGGCTCCTCCGGCTCAGGCGCCAGCGAATTCAACCACCCCGAGGCGGTCGCCGTCGACGGCGCCGGCAACATGTACGTCGCTGACACCTACAACAACCGGATCGTCGAGCTCTCCCCCGCGGGCGCGGTGATCAACGAATGGGGCTCGCGCGGCTCCGGCGACGGGCACTTTCACTCCCCCACGGGGATCGCCCTCGACGCCGCCGGCAACGTCTACGTCGTCGACTCCGAAAACAACCGCATCGAGGTGTTCGACTCAAGCGGCCATTTCCTGCAGAAGTGGGGCGAGCGCGGGATCGGCCCGGGCGAATTCTCCCAGCCGACCGCGATCGCCGTGGACTGCGACGGAGACGTCTACGTCGCCGACACGAACAACAACCGCGTGGAGCGCTTCGACCCCATCTCCCCGTTCGGCTCGGGCTGCCTGGCGCCGGGTCTGTGGCCGCCGCCGCTGAACGTCGCGCCCGTGCTCCACGTCTCGCTCCCGCGGCCCGCGGGAGTGCTCGCGCGGGGCGCGCTCACACCGAGCGTCAGCTGCCTGCGGGGCTGCAAGGTGCTCGTCTCCGCGACGCTCTCGAGCCTGCGCCCGCGACGCACCGTCGCGCTGATCTCCGCCGCCGCCACGCTCGCGCCCAAGCGCGTCTCCAAGCTGCGCGTCCGTCTCGGCCGCAGCGCGCTGCGCACGCTCCAGCGCGCGCTCGGCCGCCACCGCGGCATGCTCGCGCACGTCACGATCGTCGCCGCCGGGCCAACCGGGTTGCGCACGACGGTGTACCGCACCTATGCGGTCACGCGCTGAACGGGTTGCGCCGGCCAGGACGAGCGCACGGTCCAGAGAGTCGACGGTGCCCCCAGCCGGGATAATGACCTCATGAGCCTCGCAGATCCTCCACCCGAGGAAGACCAGTCGGACATGGACCACCGCCAGGAACGCATCCAGATCGAGACCGAGCGCCACCGGATCGAAGGCTCGCTCACGCTCGCCCGCGATGGCTATCGCAGCCGCGTCTCCGACGTGCTGAACGCCTCCGAGCGCGACTTCCTCACGCTCACCGAAGTCACCGTCGAACCGCTCGAGGGCGGCCCGGTGGAGCTGCATGAGTACCTCACTTTGGCGCGGCGACATATTGTGTTTGCGGTCGCGGCCGCGGAGACGCCGAACCCTTCAGATATCTGAAGATTGCTCGGACGAGCGCTGGAAAGCTCTCGGCTTAGAAAGCCGTCTTCTCACTCATGAGATTGCTTGAAGCAGCCGACATGGGGAGATATGACGGCGTTCGGAAGCGACGAGGGCGTTGGCGTACCTGGGGGGCTGGGCTCGGGTGCGAGCTTCGAGATCCGCCTGATGGCGAAGGCTCTGGCGGGCCTGTTTGCGGCCGGCGCGACGTTGGCGCTGTTGACGGTTCTGCTTCCCCATCCGCAGCGGGCGAGCGAGCTCGGGCTGCTCATCATCGTCGGAGACGCCTACGTGGTCGCCGGTGTCCTGTTCTTGCGAGCTGCTCGTCTCCCGGGCTGGGCACTTCCAGTCGCACTGGCATGGGGCAGCACCCTGATCACCGCAGTAGCGTTCTTCTCCGGGGAGAATCCCAGTCCCCTGGTCTTCTTCTATCTCTGGATCTTCCTCTACTCGTCCTACTTCTTCACGAAGAAGGAGTCGGCTGCCCAGATCGCCTACGTCGGGGTCGCCTATGGTGTGCTCCTGGCCGTGCGACCGCCTTCGAGCGGGATTCCCGCCTGGTGGATCGTTGGCATGGGCACGCTCCTTGTCGCGGCGATCCTGATTCAGAGCATGCGCGAGCGAGTCGAGCTGCTGATCGGTCAGCTCTACGACGCCGCCCGCACCGATCCCCTGACCAAGCTCTCCAACCGGCGGGGCTTTCGCGAACAGCTCGATCTCGAGCTCGAGCGCGCGCGCCGCGGCGAGGCGCCGATGACCGTGCTGGTGGGAGACATCGACCACTTCAAGGAAGTCAACGATCGCTCGGGCCACCACGTGGGCGACGCCGCCCTGCAGCGGGTTGCCGTGCTGCTTGAGCGAGGCAAGCGTCAGATCGACGGCGCCGCCCGGGTGGGCGGCGAGGAGTTCGCGCTGATCCTGCCCGACACCGACGGCCAGGGCGCTTTCGTGATCGCCGAGCGGTTGCGCTGCGATTTGCGCGAGGAGTTCTCCGGCGACACGGTCGCGATCACGATCAGCTTCGGGGTGGCCAGCTACCCACAGCACGGTGAGACGGCCGCCTCGCTCTTGCGCGCCGCCGATGAGGCGCTGTACGGCGCCAAGGAGAGCGGCCGCAACAGGACCATGCTGCACAGCCCTTTCCTGCGCGAGCAGGAACAGGCTGACGGCGAGCCGCGAGACATCGAAGCCGAGCGTTTCATCGCGGTCATGCTCGACCTGGCCGAGGCCGTGGACCTGCGCTTCAGCGGCAGCGCTCGACACTCGGAGACGGTCGGGCGCTATGCGGAGATGATGGCCCGGGAGCTCGGCCTGCCAGAGCAGCGGATCGGCCGGGTGCGACTGGCCGGCATGCTGCACGACATCGGCAAGGTGGGCGTCCCGGACAGCATTCTCAGAAAGCCCGCGAAGCTCACCGACGAGGAGCTCGCCACGATCCGCCGGCACCCCGAGCTCGGGGCACAGATCCTCGAGCACGCGAGCTTCGCCGACGTCCGCGCATGGGTCGGCGCCCATCACGAGCGCCCCGATGGACGCGGTTATCCGCTCGGTCTCCGCGGCGAGGCGCTGCCCCTGGAGGCGCGGATCCTCGCCGTGGCCGACGCCTACGAGGCGATGACGAGCGATCGCGCCTACCGTTCTTCGATCGGTCAGGCAGCCGCTCGCGCGGAGCTCGAGCGCTGCGCTCGGAGCCAGTTCGATCCGCTCGTCGTCAAGGCGTTTCTCGCATGTCTCGAGCGCGAGTCCGATCGCGCCAATGCGATGCTGTCGCACGCCTGACCGCGCGCGCGGCGGCACATCGTGTTCGCGATCACCACCTCGGAGGCGCCGGAGGGCTGAAGGCCACCAGGGCGCGGCACGGAGAGGGCGGGATTCGAACCCGCGATGGAGTTTAACCCCCATACTCGCTTAGCGGCTCCGGGCTGTCGTCGTCTGCTGCGGTCAGTCTCGAAATCATGCTGGATCGGCGATTTCCCTGACCAGCCAGCGATTCTGCTGCTCTCCACTGCAGTCTGTCGCTTCCACGTCGCTTCCATGAGTCGAAGGGTTGATCAGCCCTGCAAGTCGTCCATGCGGCAGCCAGGAGTTGCTCGCTTCGACCACTCAACACTTCTGGTTCCGTGGTGCAAAGGGAGTGCCCAACGCCCAGCCAAGATGGTTGCTCCCACCGGCAGCCGAAACGCTGTGGTAGTCGGCGACGACTGCCTGCAGCTACGGTACGTCCCTCAAGCTGGTGATACTCGCGCTCGCGCGACCCTGCCCATTCGCGTTCGTGGCGATCAGTGTCAGCGTGGCCGACTCCTTTGCCTTGCTCTCGAGGCCGCTGATCGCACCGTTCGGGAGCTTCAGGACGAGCGTCTTTCCCGCCCCGGCGGCGAGCGCACTGCTCACCGGCCCCAGGTCGAAGCTCTTGGTTTTCTGCTTGCCGTGTTTGGGCTTCTTGCCCACGAGCTCGGTGAGCACCCCGGTCAGCCTGACCGAGACCGCCTGATTGCACGTTGCTGTCAGCGACAGCGTTCCGACGGACGCATTCGACTTGTGTCCCTTCTTCGGCTTCGGCTTGGCCAGCAGGACGGTGTTGCTCAGGGGCTTGAGCGTGCAGCTCGGCGAGACCGGCGCCTTGCCAGACGTGGTTGTGACACTTGTTTCGGTGCTCGTGCTCCCGGTGCTCGTACTCGTTGTGCTTGTGCTGGTCGTGCTTGTGCTCCTCGTGCTCGTGCTCCCGAGGAACGTGAACCGATCGGCTGAGCTGACCGTGCTGCCACCGGCCGGGGTATCGACGACTACGTCAACGGTGCTTGGCTGCTCGGCGGGCGTGGTGACCTGCAGCTGGGTGTCGGACTCGACGTCCAGTGCACTGCCTGGGATCCCGCCGAACCCGACGACGGTCGCGCCAGTGAAGCCGGTCCCCTGCACGGTCACGACCGTGCCGCCGGCTTCGGGGCCCTGTGTGACGTTCAGCCCGGTCACGGTCGGTGGCGAGCCGTAATAGAACTCATCGGCGGTGGAGATGTCGCTGCTACCACCGGCGGTCTTCACGACGACGTCCGCCATTCCGCTGCCGGCCGGGGAGACGGCTGTCAGCGTCTGCGGTGACTCGTAGGTGACATCGGTCGCCGGCACGCTACCGAAGGTGACCGTGCTGGCCGGGGTGAACCCGGTCCCGAGAATCGTGACCGGTGTGCCGCCAGCCGCCGGGCCACCGGTCGTGGAGATGCTGTCGACCGCGGGCTGCGGGGCGGGCGCCTCGTTCGCGCACGCCATCGTGACCACCAGCCCGAGCTGCGGCGGCGGCACCGGGTAGGGGCCGATCGTGGCGGTGTCGTCACCGGGGTCGGCGGCGGAGGTGCAGTTCGCGGCGGTCGCCTGGATGTCGTAGTAGCCGGAGTAGACTTCCCAGTCGAAGGCGCCGTCGGACCCGGTCGTCTCCGGGTTGACGGCGGGCAGGATCCCGGGCTCGCTGGGGTCGAGCGCGGTGAACGGCCCGGCCCACACATCCGAGCGCAGGATCGTCACGGTCGCGCCGCTGATCGGATTGCCGTTCGTGTCGAGCACGTTGCCGCCCGGATCGATATAGACGTTGGGGCTGAAACCACCACCCCCACCGCCACCACCGGGCGGGGGGGGTTTAGGCGGTGGCGGTGGTTTTTTGCATTCCGGGAGCGCGGCGTGGATTGCGGCACTGATGAGGTGGCTGACGATGTTGTTGACGACGTAGTTGAGCGCCAGTGGCGTCACGGCGTACAGCACCAGCAATGCGGGACCGGTCTCGAACAGCGACGCCGTCTCGGCGGCAAGGACCTCGGGCAGGAGCGCGTCGACGAGCCCGTCCACATACGGCGTGAGGGCCAGGTCGATCGCGGCGGCGAGCGCGTTCTGGTTCGTTTCGCACGTGGGGTACGCTTCGGCTATCGCCAGGTCAGCGGTGTCCTCGATGGCGTTGACTTTGCTGTAGATCTGCGGTGCGTACTGGTACACGAACTGCATCGCGATCGCCGCCAGGCCGCCCCCCGGCGGGATCCCGTCCGGGCGCACCACTCCCGCCACCGCGGGTGCCGCGGGCGTGTTGAGCCGGAACTCGAGCGGTTGGCCGCGCAGCCGCCGGTCGATCACCGTGGTAATCGACCGCGCCATCGCCGCTGTCACCGGCTTGTAGGTCACCGCCGCGCCGGTGGCCGGTGGGCCGGCGTCGTGCTCCGCGACCCTCGCGTTGCGCTTGGCGAGTGCCGCGTTGGCACCTGAGCTGTATGTGAACTGATCGGCCGCGCTCGCCGGGGTCGTGCCCCCGAATCGCGTTTGCACGGTGATGTCCTGAGTTCCGGTCCCCGGCGGGCTGAGCGCCTCCAATTCGGTGTCGGAGAGCACATAGAACGACGGTGCGGCCGTCTGACCGAACATCACCTCCGTCGCTGACGACAGTCCGTTGCCGTCGACGATCACCCAGGTACCGCCGGCCGCCGGCCCGCTCGACGGAGCGACCGAGTCGACCGACTGATAGGTGTACTGGTCAACGACGGTACCGCCGCTCGGCGCACTGCCGCCAAACACGGTCACCGCGACCGTCCCGGTCCCAGCCGGAGCGACGGCCTGGATCGCGTCGTCGGAGAGCACCGTGAAGCTGCTCGCCGGGGTGCTGCCGAAGTCGACCCCGGTCGTGCCGGTGAACCCCGAACCGGTCAGCGTCACCGTTGTCCCGCCGTTCGCCGGCCCTACGCTGGGCACCAGCGCGCTGGCCGGCGGCGGGCAGTCGACCGCACTCGTGATCTCCGCCGGGCCGTGGATGGGAAACTGCGGCGGCAGTTCGCCCGAGTAGATCCCCGGCGAGGTCTGCGGAAGCACGGTGACGTCTGAGGTGTATTCGTCGCCGAACACAGAACGCCCGATCGTCGTGACCGTCGCCAGGCCGTTCGCGCAGCCCGTCACGCTCGCGGGTGTCGGATCGACATCCACCAGCAGGGGCGCTTCGTACGGATAGATCGGAGCCAGTTCAACGCCTTCGAGTTTGTCGACCTCGGCGACAACCAGCGAGACGCCGCTGAGGCCCGTCGACGGGATCGAGATGGGGTCGGTCGCCGAGCTCGCCCGCGGTGGGAGCGGGTAGGCGGTGAAGACCATCGAGGTGCCAGCGAGCGCGTCGATGGTGAACGAACCCGACGATGTCGTCGTCGCTGTGTAGCACAGCCCGCCGGAGACCAGGCAGGCGTCGACGACCACGCCGCCCACGCCTTCAACCGGCGGACCGGGCTCGGTTACGGTGCCGGTGACGGTCACCGGATTCGTCGAAACGAAGAACGGGCCGGCGGTGGCCAACCCCGCGGCGTCGGTCGCCGTCACCGAGTAGCTGAAGCTCGTCGTCCCGGCGGGAACGGTGCCGCTGAGCTCGCCCGAGGTCGGGTTGATCGCCAGCCATTGCGGGGCGCCCGCTGCCAGCGCGTATGCCGACGCGGGCTGCGCGGCGAACGTGTAGTCGAGCGCCACGCCCACCGCGACGTCCAGCGGCGGGCCAGCAGCCGTGAACACCGGTGGTGAAACTGCTTGCAGCGCGACGGTGGCGAGCGGGTCGGCGGCGTTGTCTGGGATCTGAAGGGTGGCGCTGCTCGTACCGCTGGTCGCGGTCGTGGTGAGCGAGATCTTGCAGCTGTGCCCGGAAGCAAGGTTTGCCGAAGCGCATTCGTCTGATTCGATCTGGAAGGCGGTCTGCTGCGCGCCGCTCAGCGTCGGCGTACCGATCGACAGCGTGCTCGGGCCCGGGTCGGTGACCGTGACCGTTTGCGCCGCTCTGCTGCCGTCGCCGAAGCTCAGCGTCGTGGGCGTGAGTGTCGGGGTCGGGGCTACCCCGGTCCCGGTCAGCGTCACCGCCTGCGGGCTGCCGGCGGCGCTGTCGCTGATGCTCAAGGACGCCGAGTAGGAGCCGACGCTCGCCGGCGCGAACGCGACGGTCACGGCGCACGCCGCTCCTGCCCCGATGCTCTGGCCGGAGCAGCTGTCGCCGGTCACCGTGTAGTCACCGGCGTCGGCCCCCGTGAGCTCGACCGCTGAGATCGCAAGCGGCGAGCCGCCCGAGTTGGTGACGGTCACCCGCTGCGCCGGCGAGGTGTCACCGGCCGTCTCGTCGCCAAACGGAACGGGAGAAGGGCTCGCGGTCACCGACGGCTGTGCGCTAGCACCGATGCGACGGATCCGATCGTTGCCGCTGTCGGCGATCAGCACGTTGCCGGCGCCGTCGGGGGCCAGACCACCACCACCGCCTTCCCAGTCGAACGCGGCGTCGACCGCCGGACCACCGTCGCCGGAGAACCCGAATGAGCCGTCGCCGGCGATTGTGTAGATGTCGCCGGCGGTCGTGCTCGACAGCCCGTCGACGCAATTGCTGGCGCAGTTGCTCGCGGCGATGAGGCGCACTCGCAAATGGACGCTGTCGGTCACCAACACGTCGCCGGCGCTGTCAACCGCCACCCAGGTCGGGTAGAAGAGGCCAGCACTGGTGGCCGGTCCGCCGTCGCCGGAGAACCCCGATGAGCCGTCACCGGCGATCGTGTAGATGTCGCCGCGTGTGAGTGTGCCGATACCGTACGGGCAGCTGGCGCTGCAGCTTTGCGCGGCGATCACGCGGACGAGGTCATCGCCCTCGTCGCCGACGACGAGGTTCCCGGAGGCATCGACGGCGATCCCCCTCGGCGAGGACAGCGCGGCATCTGTGGCCGGGTAACCGGTGGCAGAGCTCCCTTCGCTGCCGCCTCCGGCAATTGTGTAGATGTCGCCCTCGGTCATCGCGCTGAGACCGTACTGACAGCCGCTTGAGCAGTCCTTGCTCGCAACGAGACGGATCCGGTCGTTGAGGTCGTCGGCGATCAGCACATCGCCCTCGCTGTCGAGCGCGAGACCCTCCGGGAACGCCATCCCGGCCTTGAGTGCCGGACCGCCGTCCCCGGAATAGACGCTGCCGCTGTCGCCGGCGAGCGCGTAGACGTCGCCCGCGGTCATCACGCTCAATCCATACGGGCAGGCGCTGGAACAGCTCCGGGCGGCGACCACCTGCACCAAGTCATAGCCGGTATTGCTGAGGAGCACGTCGCCGGCGCTATCGAAGAGGACGCCGCCGGGTTCGCTGAGCGCCACGCTCGTTGCCGGCACCGCGGTGTCCGGGAACAGCGCGGTACCACCGCCCGCGATCGTGTAGATCGCACCCGCGGTAGTCGACGCCAACCCGAACGGGCAGGCGCTGGAGCAGTCCTGCGCGGCGATCCAGCGGACCCGGTTGTTGTAACTGTCGCTGATCGCCAAGTCCCCAACAGCGTCGACGGCGACATCCTCCGGTGTGTGCAACTCGGCCTCGGTCGCGGGGCCGCCGTCGCCGGAGAACAGACTCGCGCCATCACCGGCGATCGAGTAGATCGATCCCTGGCTGAGCTCGGGCTGGCCGAACGCGCAATCGGTCAAGCACGCTTGCGACGCGACCAGTCGGACCAGATCGTTGCCGCTGTCGCCGATCAACAGGTCACCGGCACTGTCAACCGCCAGCGCGTTCGGCAGATCGAGCCCGCCATCGAGCGCAGGCTCGCCGTCGGCCACGGAGTCCCCGCCCGCGGCGACCGTGCTGATTACACCTGCGGAGTCGACGAGCTGGACGCGCGCGTTTTGGGTGTCGGCAATCAGTAGATCGCCGCTGTCGTTGACGGTGACCGCCTCGGGCCCGCGGAGCTCGGCGGCGGTTGCGGGACCGCCATCACCGGACTCGCCGGCCGTGCCGTTCCCAGCCACTGCGTATATGTCACCCGCGACGGTTGCCGCCAACCCGTACGGACAGCTGCTCGAGCAGTTGGCAACCGCCACCAGTTGCACCTCGTTGGCGCCGGCGTCGGCGATCAGCAGGTCGCCGGCGCTGTCCAGCGCGATCCCGCCGAGTTGCTCCAGGTCCGCAGCCGTGGCGGGGCCACCAGCGCCGGAGTTCCCATACGTGCCGCTGCCCGCCACCGGATAGATGTCACCGGCGGTCATCGCCGCTAGTCCGTAGGGACAGTCGCTGGAGCAATCAGCGGCTGCGACGAGCTGCACCTGGGAGCCCTCGCCGATCAGCACGTTCCCGGCCGCGTCGACGGCCAGCGCCTCAGGAGCAACCGCCACTGCCGTCGCGGGGCCACCGTCGCCGGCCTGGGCGCCACCAAACAGGTCGCCTTGCCCGTCGCCGGCGATCGGGTAGATCGATCCCTGCGTCATCGTGTGCAAGCCGTACGGACAGTCGCTGGAGCAGCTCTCGGCAGCCACCAGTTGCACATATTCGAACTCGCCGATCAGCAGGTCGCCGCTGGGATCGACCGCGACCGCAGCGGGTGCCTCGAGCTCAGCGTTCGTGGCCGGTCCGTCCCCGCCGGAGAGCCCATCCAAGCCATCGCCCGCAACAACCGTCTCCTGCCCACTCGGCCCGACCTCACGGACAGCGTTGACGGAGCTATCCGCCACATACAGCGACGTCCCGCCAGACGCCACGGCAATTGCCGCCGGTACCTGTGCCGTTTCCAGGGCGGGACCCGAGCCAACCGGGTCACCAGCGACCGTCGAGATCGTGCCGGCCGTGCCGGCGGCGAATGCGGCGCCCGGAGCAACGGACACGAACGCGGCGACCGCGAGCACAGCCCCGACACGGCACAAGACTCTCCGCCGGGCCGTCAACCCAGTGCGAAACCCAGCCGCACCGGCCCATGCAACACCTCCAGTCACGGCAACTCCTAGACCGTGCACCACCGCGGTAGCGGCCGCGATCGGCTGCGGATGACCGCCAACCATTCGCAATGCCATCCGCGTGCCCCCTTTCAGCCGCCGGGACGGTCCGGACCTGATCCTCAGCGGTAGCAGTCAAAGACCCGCCGAAACCCTACCAAGGCCAACCGCAAAGGTCACCAGCGCAGACACCTAACGTGCTGAGCGCCGCCGAGCGAGCCCGACAGGCGCGGCGCTTCGGCCGCGAGGCTTCTCGCAAAAGCCCAGTGTTTATGCGGCTTCAGCAAAAACGGAGAGGGCGGGATTCGAACCCGCGATGGAGTTTAACCCCCATACTCGCTTAGCAGGCGAGTGCCTTCAGCCACTCGGCCACCTCTCCCTGGGATCGCGTCGGTCAGTGTAAAGCTTGCCGGTCCCTGCGCGTAAAGTCGGGCCCACCCCGCAGTGGCGCGGATAAAACGGAGGGGGAGGGATTCGAACCCTCGAGACGAGGTTCGCCCGTCTGCTGGTTTTCAAGACCAGTGCATTCAACCGCTCTGCCACCCCTCCGGGCGACGCTGCAAGGCTAGTCGATCAAGCCGCATCAACTCAAGGTTGGACGGACGTGCGCGACGTCCTTGGAGGCACAAGCAGCGTGGGCGTGAGCGTCAGAGACCTGACACCGCCACCGGAGCCGCGCCGCCGAGCACCCGCCCGGAGGCGTCGAGCGCCTGCACGGTGACGAACTTGCCGGCGGCGCCAGCGGGCAAGGGGATCGCCGTCTCAAAGCCGCTGAGCGCGGCCTGCGCGACCGGCTGCAGACTCTGCGGGGAGCCACCGACGAACACCCGCCAGCTCGCGACTTCGGTCGCGCCGTTCCAGCTCGCGTACACGGTTCCCGCGCTTCTGGCCGCAGCCGGCCCGTGTGCGACCACCACGGCGAGTGCCGGATGGGTGTAGGGAGTGCCAGTCCATGCGAAGCGCAGGTCCCGGTAGGACTGGTCGCCCGGCGGGAAGTGCGCGTCGAACAGCAGCTGGCCGGTGGGGCTGAACTCGGAGAAGTCGGGGACTTCCCCCCAGCCGACGAACCAGTCGCCGTTGGACTGCGCCTGGATGTCGCCCTGGCTCTGCGTCAGGATCGGCGGCGGATGGGTGAACTGGCTGATGAGCGTCGCGGTTTTGCCCGCGGGTTCGAGGCTGACGACGATCCCGCGCGACTGGCTGTGCACCGTCGGGGAGGCCCCATTGTCGAAGATGCTGAAGGCCCCATCGGCGAGCTGCCGTGGATCGTGCTGCCAGGCGGTGGCGGTTTCGGGTCCCATCGTAAAGCTCGAGTGCTTGCCCCCCAATTGCCAATTGATCTGGCCGGTCTGAGCGTTGAGGTCATACGCGGTCCAGGTGTTTCGTGCAGAGATCAAGAAGCTCGAGTCCTGGTCGAGGTTGATCGAGTTGATGTGAAAGAAGTCGAACGGAAATTCGGTATTCGTGGTGTTCGCCGGGGAGTAGGATTCGCTGAGCGCGACGTGGTCGAGGCTCGTCCACTGGAACATCACGAGCCCCGTGCGCACGTCGATCTCCTGGAAGGTCCCGTCGGTCACGGCCCCATCCGCGGGGCCGCCGACCTTTGAGAGATTGCAGTGAATCGGGTCATACGCCGTGATCAGCGCCGTGCCCTGGGGGGTCAGCTGGAACTCGTGGAGATCGGCCTGGAGCCCATTGCCGGCCCTGACGCGAGCGATCTCCGCGTACGCACTGTCGACGATCACATCTTCGCCCAGCCCGAACCCATGCACCGAGATGTCGCCCTGCCACCATGTCAGCACCGGTTTGCCGGCGTATTCCTGCACTCGGAGGTTGGTGGCCGCGGTATGCGTGGGCAGTGCCTTGAACCAGATCAACCCGCCGCTCGGATCGAGGATCATCGGCCCGCTCTGCCCCGGTCCGGAATATGGCGCGACGAACATATCGCCGGGAGCGACGGCGGGAGAGCTCGCGGTGACCGTGACCGTCGGCGGGCGCAGGTCCGGGCGGGAGCGGAATACCTGGACCTCGCTGGAGCTCGCGTTGTGGATCGTCTCGGGCGTGGTCGTGAGCGAGTCCTGATAGGCGATCGTGAAGCTGTCGAGTAATGGCTGCATGGCGCCGCCCGTGCGCACTTGCCCACTGACCGTCACGGTCTCGCCCTGCGCGAAGGGCTCGCTCGGCACGAAGCTCGCGCCATCGCCCTCCGAGTAGCCCTCGAAGCGTCCCGCGTGCGTGCCGGTACGCGAGCCGACGACGCTGATCCCACTGAGGTCGCCTTTAGGAACACCCAGGAAGCTGATCTGCGTCTGCGGCGAGGCGTCGCGACTTCCCGGCAGCGGGGAAACCGTCACAGATCCAGCAAGCGTCGCGGAGGTATTCAATGTCGTTGGTTCGCAAGCCGGTGCCGACCCGGCCGCACGAGCGCGCCGCATCGCGTCCGTCGATCCGCTCCCTCTGGCAGACTGAGAGCGATCGGCGGAGCCGGCCACCTTCCCAGAGTAGGAACCGCCACCGGGGGACCGAACCACGCCGTCAGACTGCGCCGCAGAGACGCCTGGGACGGCGAGCGCCAACCCCAGCAACGCCGTAAGGCCAACGATCGGGACGCGCACAGCGGGCATGAAACCAGATAAGAAGACAGACAGGCGCACCTTCCTCAAGAAGGGCGCGATCGCGGGCGGCCTGCTGACGGGCGCGGGCGTTGCGATCGCCGGTTGCGGCAGCACCAGTGACGGGGCGCAGACGCGGCCGAGCGGAGCCCCCCTCGCCCAACCGGCACGACGCGTGGCACCTACGACCGCGGCCGTTCGGCGTCCGAACATCCTCGTGATTATGGTCGACCAGCTGCGCTTCCCGCAGTGGTTCGGCCCGACCCCGGGGGGTGGCGTCAGCCTGCCTGGAAATCTCCAGCGCCTGCGCCGCGGTGCGGTCTCCTTCGGCCGGCATTACACGGTCTCAAACGACTGCACACCGGCCCGCTCGGCAATGCTGACTGGGCTGTACACGCATCAGACGGGCTGCATGATCACGGGCGGCAGCACCCTGGACCCTGGCTTTCCCACCTGGGGGACGATGCTGCGCGAGCACGGCTACCACACGTGGTGGTACGGCAAGTGGCACCTCACCCATCACGACAACAAGTGGACGCAGGCGACGGGCCGTCCGCTGCTAGAGGACTACGACTTCTCGGGAGGCACCTATCCCTCGCCCGACGGCGGCCCTGGCCAGGGCTTCAGGGTAGACCCCGAAATCGCGCGCCAGTTCGGCGACTGGTTCGCTGCGGAGGGGGGCAGTGAGCCCTGGTGCACCACGGTCTCGTTCGTCAACCCGCACGACATCGCCTGGTGGTACAAGTGGACCGACCGCGTTCCGGCCGAGGCGAGCGCCCCGCCCGTCGTCGGGCGCCTGCCCTCGAATTACGAGACGCCCGAGCTGCTGATCGAGCGCAACAAGCCACTGCTGCAACGCACCTTCCAGGACACCTCCGCCGCGTCGTTCGGGCCGGTCCCCTTCACAGGCCCGGAAGCGACGGAAAAATGGCTGGAATTCCTCAACCTCTACGCCCAGATCCAGCGCGACGTGGACCATCACATCGGCCGGGTGCTGCGCGCGCTGCAGAGCCGCCCGGAGGTGGCGGAAAACACGGTGATCGTGTTCACCTCCGATCACGGCGAGTACGGCAGCTCACACGGCCTGCGCGGCAAGGGCGCCTCCGCGTATGAGGAGGGCATCCGTGTGCCGTTGCTCGTGAAGGATCCCCGCGGCGTGCTCACCAGCTCCCCCGAACGCGTCCGCGAGCAGCTCACCTCGAGCGTCGACCTCGCGCCGCTGCTGCTCACGATCGGCAGTGGATCCGATGATTGGCGCCGCGAATCCCACTACTCGCACCTCGCCGGCCGGGCCGACCTCGCCGCGATCCTCGCCGACCCCGCGGCGCCTGGACGCCCCTACGTGCTGCACGCAACCGATGAGATCGTGACCGAGTACGCGATCGAGCCCTACGCGGCCGATGCGCCGCTGCACGTGGTCGCGCTGCGCACGCCCGCGGCGAAGCTCGCGACGTACTCGAACTGGCCCGCGCAGGGCATCGAACCGCTCTTGCTGGGAGAGGAACGCGAGCTGTATGACTACACCACCCACAGCGGGCGCCTGGAGCTGCACAACAGCGCCGGTGTGAGCGCTCTGGAGGAGCCGCTGCGGGCGGAACTCGGCCGCGCCTTCCGGCAGGAGCTGCGGGAGCCGCTGCCGCCGCGCCTGACCGCAGCGCACGCGCGCGGCTTCGCCGACTATTTCTCCACCGCCAAGCATGCCGTCGCGGAAGCGGCCGCGCGGCGCAAACGCCGCTCCGAACGCGAAGGCGAGCCGGGGGAAGGGCCGCTCGGGTTGAGACCGTTCGGGGTTCGGCCGCCGAGAAGCCCGAGATCGCGCGGCGGCTGAGAAGCTCGAGATCGCGCGGCGGCGAGAAGCTCGAGACCGGGGGGAGAAGTGTTCACTTTAGAGACTGCGTAGAACTATGGTTACACGCAGTCTCTAAAGTACAACAACCTTCCCGCCCTCTTTATCTTCAAATTGTCAGCCCTCGATCGTGTGCGACGTGCCGAGCACCGCGCCGGAGGCGCTCAGCGCCTGCACGGCGAAGTACCGCCCGGCCGCGGCGCCGGACAGCGGGATCGCTGTCTCGAAACCCGCCTTCGCGGCGCTCCCGACCGGCGCGAGAGCGCTCGGCGATGATCCCGCCAGCACCCGCCACGAAGTGAGTTCTGTGGCCCCGTTCCAGCTCGCGTAGACGGTCGCGCCGCCGGCGGATCCACCGGAGCTCGACGCCACCACGGCCAGCCTCGGCGGTTCAGCCGGCTGCCCGCTCCACGGGAGCGCGAAGGTCCGGTAGGACTCCCAGTCCGGCGGCAGGTGAGCGTTGAACAGCACCTGCCCGGCGGGGTTCACCTCCGAGAGGTAGCCGGCCTGACCCCAGCCCACCATCCAGTCTCCGTTCGCCAGCGTCTGCACGTTGCCCTGGCTGCCGGCGACGAGCGGATTCTGATGCTCGTAGCTGCGCACGAGCGTCGCGGTCATCGTGGCCGGATCGAGCGCCAGTTCGATCGCGCGCGATTGCGGGTGCACCGCCGGGAAGGCACCGTTGTCGAAGAACGTGATCGCGCCGTCGGGCTGCTGGCGCGCGTCGTGCTGCCACGCCGTCGCCGCCCCCGGGCCGAGCTTGAAGCTCGAATGCTTGCCGCCCAGCTGCCAGCGCACCTGCCCGGTTTTCGGATCGACGTCGTAGGCGGCCCAGGTGTTGCGCGAGTCGACCAGCAGATCGCCGTTTAGCTCGGTGTCGATCGAGTTGATGTGAAAGTAGTCGAACGGTTCCCCCTTGCTCGCGGACGCGGCCGACGCGTACGAATTAGCCAGGGGCACGTGGTCGAGGCTGTGCCACTCGTACATCACGAGGCCCGTCTTCAGGTCGATCTCCTGCAGCAGCGTATCCGCGATCGCCCCGTCCTTGGGACCGCCGACCGATGCCAGGTTGCAGTCGATCGCGTCATAGACGGTGATCCACGCCGTCCCTTGAGGAGTGATCTGGAATTCGTGCAGGTCCGGTTGATAACCATTCCCGGCACGAACGACCGCCACGGTCTGATAGGCGCTGTTCGCGATCACCTCGCCCGCCGTCTTTGAGCCATCGGCGATCAGGGGATCCTGCCACCAGGTGAGCACGGGCCTGCCTTCGTACTGCTGCACGCGCAAGTTCGCAGCGCGCGTACCGGCGGGGGACAGCGATTTGAACCAGATCAGTTCTCCGTGTTCGCCCAGGATCATCGGGCCGTACTGACCGATCCCGGAATATGGAGCGAGGAACAGGTCACCGCCCGTCGCGCTCTGCGCCTTGGCGGACACCGTCACATCCGGTGGGCGCAGTTCCGGGCGCGAGTGAAAGCTCTGATATTCCTTCGGCGCGGGCGCCGGCGCCGAGCTCGGGCTCGTGCTCTCAGTGACGTCCGCGGACCCCGGGTCGTCGGGCACGGCCACAGTGAAGCTCCATGCGAACGGGGTGCTCTTGCCGGCTTCGCTCAGCACGGCGTGAACGGTCACGAGCTCGCCTGGGTCGAACGGTCGCTCGGGCACGAAGCTGGCCCCGTCGCCTTGGGAGTAGGCGAGCAGGTGCCCGGCGTGCGCACCGCTGTGCGCACCCTTCACGACGACTCGAGACAACTCGCCGGCGGCAACACCGAGGAAGCTGATCTGAACAGTGGTGGAGGCGTCCCTGACGCCGGGGCCGGGCGAGACCGTCACGCGCGCGCCGGCGAGCGCCGCGGACACGTTGAGCACCGGCGGCTCGCAACTCGGACTCGCCGTGCTCGCGCCGGCGTCGTCCGTGCTCGCGCCGGCGCATCCGGAGGCGAGCATCGCGAGCCCGAGCGTCGCCGCAAGACCGGCCGACAGCGCGCGCACGATCAGGCGGTACAGATCGACGGCCACAGGCGAGCGGGCACTAATCCTTGACCGTGTGCGAGGTCCCGAGCACCGCACCGCTTGCGTCGAGCGCCTGCACGGCGAGGAACGTAGCGCCCGCCGGCACCGAGATCGTCGTCTGGAAACCTGCCTTCGCGGCGCCGGCCACCGGTGCGAGGGCGCTCGCCGAGGCGCCCCCGAGCACGCGCCAGGAGGCGACGTTCGTGGCTCCGTTCCAGCTCACCGCGACCGCGGAGCCCGCCACCGCCACCGACGGCAGGCCCGGCGCCTGGGCGCTCCAGGGGTCGAGATAGGTGCGGAAGCTCTGGACGTTCTTACCGAGCGTGCCGTCGAGCAGCACGTGGCCTGAGGGGTCGTACTCGGTGAAGTTCGGCAGCCCGCCGTAGCCCATCAGCCAGTTGCCGGATGTGTTTTCGCTCAGGGACAGGTTCAGCAGATTTCCCTGGCTGGAGGCGAGCAGCGTTTTCGACGGGTTGGTGAACTGCTTGACGAGCGTCACTGTCCCGTTGGACGTGTTCGGATCCAGCAGCAACCCGCGCGACTGCTTCTCCTTGGGCGGATCGGAGCCGTTGTCGAACACCGAGATCAATCCCCCCGGTTGCCATTCGGAGTCGTGCTGCCAGTAGAAGCGTGTGCCCGCGGCGAGCTTGAAGCTCGAGTGGCTGCCCCCCAGCCGCCAGATGATCGACCCCGTGTGCATGTCCACGTCGTACAGCGTCCAGGTATTGCGCGAGGACAGCAGCACCTGCCCCGGCTGGTCGGCGCCCGACCCCGCCGTCCCGCTCGCCGGTTGATCGGGGCCCGCCCCCCCCGGATCAATCGAGTTGATGTGGACGTAGTCCCATGGATAGCTGGCTTTGGGCGCCGGGTTATTAGATTCGCTGGGCGCGATGTGCCCGAGTGCGTGCCATTCCCACATCACTAATCCAGTCTTAATATCGATCTCCTCAACGACCGAGTCAGTCAGCACACCGTTTGCCTCTCCATGCGCTGAGGTGAGATTCATATGGATCGGGTCGAACATGTCGATCCACGCCGTCCCCTGTGGGGTGATTTTGATCACGTGTAGGTCGGCGTGATAGCCATTTCCCGCGTAGATCGTCGCCACATGCTGATAGGAGGTGTTGTAGATCTGATCCTCCCCCTGACCAAAGCCGACCTCGAGGATCCTCCCCTGCCACCAAGTGAGCACCGGCTTGCCTTCGTACTGCTGAACCTGGAAGTTGGTCGCGTCATCGCCCTTTGGCAGCGGGTGAAACCACACCAGACCGCCGTTCTGTTCGGAGATCATTGGCCCCGGCGTGCCCTTGCCCTGATAGGGGGCCTGAAACAGATCCCCAGGGCTCGCGCCTGCCTTGGCGGGCGTGGTGATCTGGACCGTCGAGGGGGTCAGTTCGGGCGCCGAGCTGTAGTGCTGG